>ULSP01053549.1_pt1 | contig 51865 bp, 54 predicted proteins | sample 1956811 | NCBI WGS metagenome assembly ULSP01 (sample SAMEA4835711, study PRJEB28245) | human gut metagenome | biome: gut microbiome; material: fecal sample | place: Denmark | collected 2008
TTGATTGAAGTTCACAACAATCCTGAATGCGCATTATGCGACGGCGCGCAATCCTTAAAGCCGCAGCGCTTTGACAAACTTATGGGCGAGCTGAAAGGCATTGCTCAAATTGTGGGACGTGAATTATAATATAGATAAAAATAGCTCCAGTGTTCTTTTTGCTCACTGGAGCTAGCCTTGTATTTAGCAGCATGGTAGAAATGTAGATTAGGAGTGATTTTTTTGGAAGCTGATTTTAGAAGCACAAATTGGAAAAATTTAAGCTTTGCTATAGTGGGCTTGGGGCTTATCGGCGGTTCCTATGCCAAAGCGTTGCGCAGGCTGGGAGCAAAGCAGATAATCGGCGTGGAGCGCAGTGCAGCGACTTTGGCGCAGGCTGCAGGAATGGGTTTGATTGATTTTGGCATGACGGAAGCTGATACCCGCCTGCAGCAGGCTGACGTGATTATCTGCGCTATTTATCCCGAAGCCATAGCGGGGTTTATCAAAAATAATGTGCAGAATTTTAAAAATAATGTGCTGCTTACGGATGTGGCGGGCATTAAAAATAATATGATTGCCGAGGTGCAGGCGGCGCTGGCGCCGGAGATGGAATTTATCAGCGGTCATCCCATGGCGGGACGTCAAAGCAGCGGCTTAGGTATGGCGGACGCAGATATTTTTTGTAATGCCAATTATATTATTGTGCCGGAAAAAAATAATACCGCTGCCGCAATCAGCTGGCTGGAAAGCTTTGCCAAGGCGTTGGGCTGCAAGCATACAGTGCAGGTGACGCCGGAGGAGCATGATCGCACCATTGCCTTTACCAGCAATCTGCCGCACGTGACGGCAGTGGCTTTGATGGACAGCGCTTCTTATAATGATAAAACAAAATATTTTGTGGCCGGAAGCTTTCGCGACGGCACCCGCGTCGCTGACATCAATCCTGAGCTGTGGTGCACGCTGTTTTTGGCCAATAAAGAAAAGGTGGCGGACGAAATTGATAAATATATGGAGCAGCTGGAGCTGTGGCGCAAAGCGCTGCGCAGCGGCGACGGCGAGACGCTGAAAAATTTGATGCGCATGTCGGCTGCTCGGCGAAAGGAGCTTTACTGATGCGAACTATTCATGTTGATTTAGGGGCTCATGCCTATGATATAGAAATTGCCGCGGGACTTCTGCCCGGCGTTGGCGCTAAGGTGGCGCAGCTTTTGCCTAAAGCGCGCAAAGCGGCGATTATCAGCGACACCAACGTTGCGCCGTTGTACGCGCAAGCGCTGCGGGAAAGCTTGGAAGCTGCTGGCTTGAGCGTGCTGACGGTGGTAATTGCCGCAGGCGAGCAAAGCAAAAATATCAGCGTTTTGAGCGACGTGTTGGAGCAGCTGGCACAGGGCGGCATGACGCGCTCCGATGTGGTTTTGACTTTGGGCGGCGGCGTAGTAGGAGACCTTGGCGGTTTTGCGGCCGCCAGCTTTATGCGCGGCGTAGCCTTTGTGCAGATTCCTACTTCTTTGTTGGCGCAGATAGACAGCAGCGTCGGCGGCAAGGTGGCTGTAGATTTGCAGGCGGGGAAAAATTTAGCGGGAGCATTTTATCAGCCTAAAGCAGTGTTTATCGACACGGGGCTTTTGCGCACCCTGCCGGTTAGATTTCTGCACGACGGTTTGGCGGAAGCTATCAAATACGGCTGTATTAAGGATGCAGCTTTATTCGCTAAAATTGCCGGTTTTGCCGACGACGCAGAGCTGCTGGCGCATATAGATGAGATTGTTGCTGACTGCTGCGCCATTAAAGCGCGCATTGTGGAGCAGGATGAATTTGATACCGGGCTGCGGATGCTGCTGAATTTTGGTCATACCTTAGGTCACGCGGTGGAGCAGCATTTTGGCTACGGCGGCTTTACTCATGGAGAGGGCGTGGCTATCGGCATGTATCAGCTTACGCAGCGCACGGAAAATTTAGGGCTTACGGCTAACGGCACCGCTGCGCGCATTAAAAATGTGCTGGAAAAATATAAGCTGCCGCTGGATGCAGGCGTGGCTAAAAGTGAGCTGCTGGCAACCATAGCGCGGGATAAAAAGAAAAACGGCAACAGCATTACGATTATCATTCTTAAGGCAATCGGTCAAGGCGAGCTGCTGAAATTAGCCTGGCAGCAGGTGCCGGAGTATTTGGGGTAAGCATGATGAAAAAAATAAGAGTTTTTCCCGGTAAATTACAGGGATTGGTGCAGGCTCCGTCCTCCAAAAGCATGGGGCACAGAGAAATAATCTGCGCCGGTTTAGCTTGCGGTACAAGTATTATTGATAACATTAGCATGTCCAAGGATATTGAAGCTACCATGCGCTGTCTGCGGGCAATCAACGTAGCTGTGGATGAGGTGCCCGGCATGTTTGCGGGACGTAGGGCGCTGCAAATTTCCGGCACCGGGCATCCTATGGCTGCTGCGGACAGCGTGGACTGCGGCGAAAGCGGCTCGACGCTGCGCTTTTTTCTGCCGCTGGGCGCAAATCTAAATTGTCCGCTGACCTTTATCGGCCACGGCAAGCTTGTTTCACGTCCGCTGCAGGCTTATTACGATATTTTTGACAAACAGTTTATACAGTATTTTAATGATAACGGCAAGCTGCCGCTGACGGTTAACGGGAAATTGCAGCCGGGAATTTTTAAGCTTCCCGGCGATGTGAGCAGCCAGTTTGTCAGCGGTTTGTTGTTTGTTTTGCCGCTCTTGAACGGCGATTCGGTGATTGAAATTACTTCACCGCTGGAATCTTCCGCTTATGTGGATATGACTATCAGCTGCCTGGCAAAATTTGGCGTTAAAGTTGAAAATGAAAACGGCAGGCACCGCCGTTATTTGGTGTCAGGTAAACAGCGTTATCAGGCGTTGGACAGCAGAGTTGAGGGCGATTGGTCCCAGGCTGCCTTTTGGACTGTAGGCGGCAGCTTAGGCGCAAAAATTACCTGCGCAGGCATGGATTTTAATTCCTTGCAAGGAGATAAGGCAGTGCTGGAAATTATGCAGCGTATGGGCGCGCTTGTGGAAAAAAATGCGGACAGCGTAACAGTCAGCGGCGGAGTGACCAAAGCTACGGTGATTGACGCGGCCAACTGCCCCGATATTATTCCCGTGCTTACGGTTTTGGCTGCCGTCAGCGAGGGTACGACGAAAATTATTAACGCAGCCCGTCTGCGTATTAAGGAATGCGACCGCTTGGCTGCCATGACCAGCGAGCTGAATAAAATGGGCGCGGACGTTACGGAAGAGGCGGAAGGCTTGACCATCGTCGGCAAGCCTCAAGGCTTGCGCGGCGGTGTAGAGGTGGACGCATGGAACGACCACCGCATTGCCATGAGCCTGGCTATTGCCGCGCAAAAATGCGCGCAGCCCATTATTTTGACCGGTTCAGACAGCGTTGCTAAGTCCTATCCTGATTTTTGGGAGGATTACAAAAGCGTAGGTGGTCGTGTGGAGGAAATATTATGAGCGGAATTTACGGCTTAAATATCAAAATGGCCATTTACGGCGAATCTCACGGCAAAGCCATCGGTGTGGTCTTAGACGGACTGCCGCCTGGACTGGCGCTGGATGAAGAAAAAATTGCCAAGGAAATGGCTCGCCGCGCGCCGGGACAGAGCGCGTTGACTACGGCGCGCAAGGAAAAGGACGCCGTGGAAATTCAAAGCGGCTTTTTCAACGGCTATACCACAGGTACGCCCTTGTGTGTGCGCATTGTCAACGGCGACCAGCATTCCAAAGATTATAGTATATTGAAAGATAAAATGCGTCCCGGGCACGGAGATTATGCCGGGTATGTGCGCTATCAGGGGTTTAATGATTATCGCGGCGGCGGACATTTCAGCGCGCGACTGACTGCGCCCTTAGTTTTTGCCGGAGCGGTGGCTAAGCAGGCGCTGGCGCACTACGGAATTACTTTAGGCGCGCATATTCTGCAAGTGCATAATATAGCGGAGCCTGCCTTTAATCCTTTGGGTGAAAGCGTGGCAACGCTGCAAAAAATCGCCGCCAAAAATTTTCCGGTTATGGACGATAATATTGGCGAAAAGATGCAGCAGTGTATTTTAAAGGCTAAGGGAGAATTAAACAGCGTCGGCGGCGTAATCGAGCTGATGACCATAAATCTGCCTGCCGGACTGGGCGCGCCTTATTTTGATTCGGTAGAAAGCCGTTTGAGCCAAATTTTATTTTCCGTGCCCGCAGTTAAGGGTATCGAATTTGGCGAGGGCTTTAATTTTGCCAATTTAACCGGCGTGGAAGCCAACGACCAAATGTATTACGACAACGGCAGAGTACGCTGCCTGACTAATTATAACGGCGGCGTTACCGGCGGCTTGACCAACGGTATGCCTTTGATTTTTAAAGTTGTCATGAAGCCGACACCGTCCATTGCCCGGGAGCAGCGTACGGTGGACGTAGCGCAGCACTGCGATACGCTGTTAACTATTACGGGGCGGCACGATCCTTGCATTGTGCAGCGCGCCGTGCCGGTTATTGAAGCCGTTACGGCTTGGACGCTGTGGGATTTGCTGCTGGAAGCAAAGAAATGGGAGAAATAATATGCAGGAATTAGATTTACAAATGATTCGCACGGAAATCGACAAGGCTGATAAAAAGCTGGCGGAAATTTTAGAAAGCCGCCTGCGCCTGGTGATGCAGGTTGCCGCTTATAAAAAAGCCAAAGGAATGCCGGTTAAGGATAAAGCTCGCGAGGAGCAAGTAATTGCTAAAGTTGTAGGTTTGTTGGACAACAAGGATTATGCCGCAGCCGTAAAAAATATTATGCGCTCCGTTATTGACCAAGCCTGCGCTTTAGAGGAAACAGCGCTGGCTGCTTCCGGCGACAGAGTTTTAAAAATTGCCTGCTTTGGTCCGGCGGGCTCCTTTACGCATCAGGCGTTGGAAGATTATTTCCGCGGACGTAAATTTAACCGCCATCATTTTAATACTTTTGACGAGGTTATCGGCAGCATTTCCGCAGGTGACATGGATTACGCCGTGCTGCCTATTGAAAACAGCTCTACCGGCGGCATTACCGAGGTTTACGATTTGCTGCGTCAGTATGATTGTCATATTGTGGGTGAGCAGTGCGTAAAAATTGAGCAGAATCTTTTGGGCTGCGAGGGCGCAACGCTGCAAAGCATTAAAACAGTTTATTCTCATCCTCAAGGCTTTAAGCAGTGCAAGGATTTTTTCCGCGATTATCCCCAGATAGAACAGGTGCCTTTTTTCAGTACTTCCAAAAGCGCGGAGGAGGTTGCGTCTAAGCAGGATATTTCCTTGGGCGCTGTAGCGGGTAAGACGGCAGCGGAATTATATAATTTGAAGGTAATCGCGCCTGCTATCAACAGCAATAATAATAACTATACGCGTTTTATCGTGATTGCTAAGGAAGCAGAGGTTGTTCCCAACGCCAACAAAATAACCTTGATTGTGGCTGTGAAGCATGAAACCGGCTCTTTATATAAAATGCTGGCCAGCTTCTATCACACAGGACTCAATATGCTGAATTTAGAGTCCCGTCCTATGGTAGGAAAATCTTGGGAATATTTCTTTTATATTGATGTGACGGGCAATTTGTCCGATCCGCTGGTGGCGGATGTGCTGGACGAGGTGCGCGCTAAGAGCACCTATGTAAAAATTTTGGGCAATTACTGCGCCTACGAAAAGAAGGTGTAGCTGATGACTGCGAATAAATTTGGCCTTATTGGCGGCAAGCTGGGGCACAGCCTGTCACCGGCAATTCATGAGCTGTTTTTTGAGTATACGGGCAAAAACGGCAGCTACGAGCTTTTGGAAACAGAGCTGGAAGAGTTGCCCCGGCTTATGCAGAACCTGCGGCAGAATTACGCAGGCGTTAACGTGACAATTCCGCACAAGCTGCACGTTATGCCCTTGCTGGATAAAATTGCGCCGGAGGCGGAGGCTATTGGCGCAGTCAATACTATAAATTTCACCGCGGCGGGAGTCTTTGGTTATAATACGGATTATTTTGGCTTTGGACGCATGTTAGAATATAACGATATTGCGGTGCAGAATAAAATTTGCGCTGTTTTGGGCAGCGGCGGCGCAGCGCGTGCAGTAGTAAAATATTTGTCCGACCAAGGCGCGGGCAAATTATATTTAGTTACGCGCGATATAACAAAAGCCGACCCGCATTTTGTCAAAATGGCCGCCAATTTAGAAATTATTGATTACGCTGCGCTTGCAAAGCTATCAGGCGAAATTTTAATTAACTGCACGCCCGTAGGTATGTTCCCTAAAACGGAGGCTGCGCCTGTGAACGCGGCAATCAGCGCCGCTTTTGCCGCCAGCGTGGATTTAATTTATAATCCTGCCCAAACTTTATTTTTACGGCAGGCGGAAAAAGCCGGTCATAAGGCGGTCAACGGCTTGTTTATGCTGGTAGCGCAGGCTGTGGCGGCGCAGGAAATTTGGCAGCAGGAAAAATATGACAGTCGGCTTATTTTGCGTATTACCCAGGCATTGGAGCAGAAAATATGAAAAATATTGTTTTAATTGGTATGCCGGGCTGCGGCAAAAGCAGCTTTGGCAAAAGGCTGGCAAAACGCTTGGGCTGCGATTTTTATGACGCCGATATTATTTTGGAGCAACGGGAGCAGCGTACAATCAAAAGCTTTTTTGCCGAAAGCGAGGATGCCTTCCGCGCTGCCGAAACAAGAACCTTAGCGTATTTGTCAGAGCTGGAGGGAGTTGTTATCGCTACCGGCGGCGGTGCCGTTAAGCGCAGCGAAAATATGGCGCTGCTAAAGCAAAAGGGCGTTGTAGTTTTTATTGATAGAAGTCCCGCGCAAATCATCGGCTGCATTCACGGCGACGAGAGACCCTTGCTGGTAGACGATAAGCAGCGTTTGTTCAAGCTGTATGACGAGCGCATTGAATTATACAGAAAATATGCCGATAAAATTATTGCCAATAACGATAATTTCGGCAAAACACTGGCTCGGCTGGAAAGCTGTGCCAAAAAAATTGCAGAATAGGAGTGTGCGACATGCGCAGAATTTTAGTTTTGAACGGGCCTAATATTAATATGTTAGGCACAAGAGAAAAAGCAATTTACGGCCGTCAGGATTATGAAAGCCTGTGCGCTTATATTCGTTCCGCGGCGGCGCGCTTAGGCGTGGAGGTGGAGCTTTTGCAAAGCAATTACGAGGGCGATATTGTTACGGCAATTCAGCAGGCCTACGGCAATTTTGACGGTATTGTTATAAATCCGGCGGCGTTTACTCATTACAGCGTAGCCATTTTGGATGCGCTGAAGGCGGTTAATCTGCCTGCCATCGAGGTGCACATCAGCAATATTCATAAACGCGAGGAATTTCGTCATCACTCGGTAACTGTGGCCGGCTGTATCGGGCAGATTTGCGGCTTAGGCTTCGCCGGTTATGCTTTGGCTTTGGAAGCGTTGGCTGTTTATCAGCCGGAAAATTAAAGCATCATATTCTAATACAAAGACACTAAGCAAGAAATAGTTACATTTTTTTGATGGTTTTACTTGCCAAAATAAAAGGTATACGTTATTATTAGAAATAGGAAAATTTATTTTGAGAAATGGAAGTGTCTTTATGAGTATTCTTGGGAGTTTACCTGCACGCCTGTTGTTAGGCGTTCTGTTGGGTATGGGTGTCGGCCTCAGTGTGGGCGAGAATATTATGCAGATTATTCTCACCGTTAAAAGCCTGCTGGGCAATTTGATTATGTTCTGCGTGCCGCTGATTATTATCGGCTTTATCGCTCCGTCAATTACCCGTCTTGGTCGTCATGCCAGCGTAATGCTGCGGGTGGCCATTGTTTTGGCTTATGTGTCCTCTGTTGGCGCTGCTTTATTTTCTGCTGCCGCAGGCTATACCTTGATTCCGTTTTTGGAAATCACTCCGACGGTAGATGGTTTAAAAGAGCTGCCAAAGCTGCTGTTTGATTTGCAGATTGCGCCCATCATGAGCGTTATGAGCGCGCTGGTGCTGTCCGTGCTTTTGGGCTTGGCCGCAACTTGGACAAATTCCGTGACCATTACTAAGGTTTTGGAAGAGTTCCAACAGATTGTTTTGGCTATTGTTACTAAAGTTGTTATTACTATTCTGCCGATTTTTATCGCCTGCACCTTCTGCGGCTTGGCTTATGAAGGCACAATTACTAAGCAGCTGCCCGTATTTTTAATGGTAGTTGTTATTGTTATGATTGGTCATTATATTTGGCTGACACTGCTGTATCTTTTGGCAGGCGTTTATGCGAAAGCAAATCCCATGGACGTAGTAAAAAATTACGGCCCGGCTTATATTACTGCAGTCGGCACTATGTCCTCTGCCGCAACTTTGGCTGTGGCTTTAAAATGCGCGCTGAAGTCTACCGTTCTGCGCAAGGATTTGGTAAACTTTGGCATTCCGCTGTTTGCTAATATTCATCTGTGCGGCAGCGTGTTGACCGAAGTGTTTTTTGTTATGGTGGTTTCTCAAGTGCTGTACGGTACCATTCCGGCTGTGGGCACCATGGTACTGTTCTGCCTGCTGTTGGGCATTTTTGCCATTGGCGCTCCCGGCGTTCCCGGCGGTACGGTAATGGCTTCTTTGGGACTTATTACCAGTGTTTTAGGCTTCGACGCTACGGGCACTGCTTTAATGCTGACCATTTTTGCTTTGCAGGATAGCTTTGGTACTGCCTGCAACGTTACCGGCGACGGCGCTTTGACCTTAATGCTCACCGGTTATGCTAAGAAGCATAATATTGAAGAGGTTAAAGAAGTAGACGTACTGTAAAAATATTTGTACTAGAAGAAAAGCTTCGGCTGAAATTATCTGCGGATGATTTTGACCGAGGCTTTTTTTGGAGGATGCTTTTACATGACCATTATTATTTTGGCGATTACGGCCGGTATTGTACTGGGCTTGCTGAATGTTTTCAACTACAATACTAAGTTGTGGCTGAACCGCTTTTCCACCGTGTGCTTATTTATTATTTTGATGTGCTTGGGCGCGAAAATCGGCTGCGACAAAGAAATGCTGAACAAGGTTCCCGTTTTGGGGCAGCAGGCGTTTATTTTAGGCAGCAGTGCGATTTTGGGCACTATGGGCATGTTCTATGTTATCATCAAGCTGCTGGCGCCGCATTTTGACGAGGAGGATGAAGCAGAATGATTGGCGCACTGCTGGGAACTATTGTTGTGGGCATGGCTTTAGGCTATGCTTTTTTAGATGTAAGCGCTAAGCCGCTTTTGGACGATACGCTGATGGCGGCGCTGGATTTTATGGGCTTTGTGGCCGGTATTGAAATTGGCTCCAACCGCAGTCTGCTGAAGCGTATCTGCACGCCTAAAAATATGGCTTTGGCTGTGGCGCTGCCGCTGGGGACAGTTATCGGCAGCTTAGGCGGCGCTTATTTTAGTCATTTTGTGACGGGAATTGGCGCGGCGGATTCTGTTTTGGTGGGCTCCGGCCTTGGGTGGTACAGCCTTTCTTCTGTTATTATCAGCACTATGCACAGCACGGAGCTGGGCACAATTGCTTTTTTTGCTAATATGCTGCGCGAGGTTTCGTCTTTTGTGTTAATTCCTATTTTAGCGCGGTGGCATAAGCTGATGTGTATTGCTCCCGGCGGCGCCGGTACGATGGATTCGCTGCTGCCCCTGGTAATCAAAGCGGCGGGGATGCACGCAGCAATGTTTTCTTTTATCAACGGACTGATTTTATCCTTGCTGGTGCCAGTGCTGCTGTCGCTGTTGTTGCAGTGAGCAAAATAAATTTTATCACAAATGTTTGTCCCTAGCGCGTTTTGCGATAGGAAGGACTGCTCATATGTAAAAAGCCTTCAGGTATTCCGAAAATCGGAGAGCCTGAAGGCTTTTTGTATGGAGAGTTGTAAAAAGATTAGCGTAATCTAAAAGTAATGGGAACTGACATATAGCAGCGCACTGTTTGTCCTGCTTTATTGCGTGCGCCGGTAAATTTCCACTTGTAACAAGCGTTGATTGCCGCTTGGTCTAAATTAGCATTGCCGGAAGAAGACAGCACGGTAATTTGCTCTACACTGCCATCCTTGCCGACCAATAAATGTAAATTAGCGGTACCTTGTATTCCGGCATTTTTTTCGGCTGTAGGATATGTTGGCGGTGTATTGCGTACTAAACGCGGAGGAACTGCGGGAGAAGCATAAATACTGCTGCCTGCGCCGTAACCGCTGCCTATACCCGTACCATGGCCGCTGCCGATGCCGCCGCCACTACCGCTGCCGCTTCCGGGGCCGGTACCGCTGCCTGTGCCCGTACCGTGGCCTGTACCGATACCGCCGCCGCTACCCGTGCCTTTTTTTGCGTAAGCTTTGGCTTTTCCTGTCTGTTGTTGCGGTGCAGGCGGTTTTTCCTGTTTGGAATTTTGTATAATTTCGTCTTCAATCGGCAGTGCTTCCTGTGCTGCTTCGTTGCCCTGCGGATTTGTTTCGCCTTCTATAACTTCGCCTTCGCTGCCGTCACCTTGACCGCCGCCGCCACCGCCGCCGCCGAACATTGTAACTTCTACAATCTCATCCTGACCGGCATGGGAAACGGTAAGCACGCCTGTAAACGTCACGATAAGAAAAATTAGACAGTGTACGATTACAGAACCCAACATGCCGATTTTTTGACGCTTCTGTATATACATTATTTATCAGCTCCGTCTGTTGCTAAGCCAAAGCGCGTTATACCGGCGCTTTTCAGTTCATCGATAAGCGTAATAACTTTGCCGTAGTCAATATCTTTTTCTGCGCGGATGACAATAGCAAAATGAGGATTACTTTTTTGCTCCATGGCGGCTTGCATAACTAAAGCATTAACATCTGTCAAGGTATCGCCCAGATAAATACTGCCGTCGCTTTTCATAGAAACAGCAAAGGTAGTAGATGTATCTGTAGCCGCTGAAGCTGCTTTTGGCAGCCTAATGGGAATAGTTTTAAGGTCAATCATGTACATTGTACTGAGCATGAAAAAAACCAGCAGAAAAAACATAATGTCAATCATAGGAATAATATTCAGTTCAGGCGCTCTGCGGTTGCGGATATCACGTAATTGCATTATTGATCACTCCTTGCGGACGCTTCCAGCAATGCCGAGAAGCATTGCTCCATATTGGTGATAATATTATCCATACGGTGAGAAAAATAAGAATGAGCGCATAAGGAAAGAATTGCCACGCATAAGCCGGTTGCAGTAGCAATTAACGCTTCGCCGATGCCGCCGGTGATGGCCAAGGGAGCGCCTGCTTGCAGATTAAAAATACTGAAAGCGCCAATCATGCCTACAATAGTACCTAAAAGACCTAACAGCGGTGATAAGGTAACGATAATGCTCAAATAATCCAAACGGTTACGCAGCTGAGCAATAAAAATACCGGCCTGACTTTCTAAATAAGCCTGCTTTTGCGCGCGGGTACCGCTGATATTGCCGGCATCCGTCACAATTTGTGCGCATTGCCCCTGAGCGTCGGCAGCGAATTTATTTGCTTCGCTGATTTTGTTCTGACGCAGCAGAGAGCAGTATTCAGCGGTAAAACCTTGACCGGAGTCAACAGCTTTATAAAAGATAAAGCGCTCAATAGCAATAGCAATGACCATAAAAGAACAGAAAAGTAAAGGCCACATAACAAGGCCGCCTTTGTGAAAATACATAATAGTTTGTTGAATGGCTTCCATAAAACATCCTCCTAAAAATTTTTTGTCCCCGATAGCAATGCTAGCACGTTAGTGCGGTAAGCAAAAGTGCTCGATACACTTTTGCTTGACTGGGGGGGATAAAGATGTATAATATTAAACGATATAAGATACTATCAGTTATTATATAACAAATAAATGGAAACTTCAATAGCGCTTTTACTTTAGGTGCAGTAATTGCTTAATAGATAAACAGGTGCAAAGCCTGTGCTGTCCCGCAGCTGTAAGGCAGAGTGTGCTTCAAAAGATGTCACTGGGGAACCGGGAAGACGAAGCATGTGAAGAAGCCGAGCCAGAAGAACTGCCTAAAGTAAGCCGAATCATTCTGCGAACGACAGAAAGAGGCATCCTTATAGGAAAACGTCTTTTTGCCATGCGCAGGAAGGCGTTTTTTTGTTGCTTTTAAACCGGTTTTTAATATAGAGTGCAAGCGAAACAAGGACAGCTCGGCAGGAAAATTTTCAAACCGGCTTAAAAAATAAAAATTTTTAACGAGGTGTTGATTATGTTGAAAAAGAAAGCATTGGTTATGTCAGTGCTGTGCGCCGTTGCCAGTGTGGGTTTTGTTATGAGTGCCGGCGCAGAAGAAACCATGAGCGGCAAGCTGGACGAGGTTGTTATCGAAGCCGAAAAAGGCGTGCTGCCGGGCGGTATGTTAGCCAGTGAAGACAGAGTTGGCATTTTAGGTTCAGTAGATGTTATTGACGTGCCTTTTACCCAAAAAAAATATACTGAAAAAACCATTGAGAATTTTAGCGACCCAAGCCAAGGTATGAACGGTATTTTAGCAAATAATCCGTCTATTAGAATAGGAAGTCCTTCGCCAATGTATACCGATTTTAATATGCGCGGTGTTAATATGAATGCTGCACATTATTATATTAATGGTGTACCCAATATGTTTAACCAAACTAGAAGTATTCCCGCTTATGTTTTGGAAAGCGTAGAAATCGTTTCTGGACCTAATACCGTTTTGAACGGCGCTACTTTCTCTAACAACGGTACTAATGGTACTGATGCTCCGGCCGGTTTATTAAATGGTATTACTAAAAAAGCAACTGATGATCCTATTACTCGCTATACGCAAAGCTTTTCCGGTCGCAGTACTTGGACAGAAAATTTAGACGTTGGCCGTCGCTTTGGTAAAGATAATGAATGGGGCGTGCGCGTAAACACCCGCATGGAAAAAGGCGGCTTATCCATGCACGGCACTGATGTAGAAGACAAAACTATATATTTAAATATTGACCATAAAACTGAAAAAAGCTCTACCAATATTTTCGGCGGTTATTTTGACTGGAAGGTTGACGGCGGTCAAAGATGGTTGGCTGCCGGTGGTGTGAAAAAATTAGCTGATGCTCCGGATGCTAAAAACAATTTAAGTTTTGATGGACAAACCAAACAAAATCACGGTTATCTGATGACTTTAAATCATGTGCAAAAGTTTAGCGATAAATGGAGCGCTTTTGCGAACATGGGTTATAACTACTATACTGAACATAAAAACGATCCTAATACAGGTTCTTTGACGCTTGGCGATAACGGCGTATTAAGTGGCAGATTCCGCAACTATAAATCAGAAAGCAGAGGCTTGTATACTCAATTTGGCGTATCCAATGAAACTAAAATCAATGACAACATTAAAAATAATTTGTCCTTAGCTGTAGATTATTTTAATTACAAGAGCAAAGCCACTAACAGTGGTTCTAAGTCCGGACAAACAAATATTGTCGGCGATATTTGGAATGGAGTACATCTAACCGGCAATCCTATCATGGCCGGTTCACTGGATACCGCACTTAATAGTCACGAAGAAGCTAAGGCTTTGACATTGGCAGATAGATTAGAAGTTGGCAAATTCTCTGTTTATGCAGCTGCACAATACAGAGAATCTGAATACACCGGTTCTTCTGCAACATCTAAAAAAATCAGCAAAAATTCTCTGAATCCTTCTTTTGCTTTGGCCTATAAGCCCGTGGATAATTTATCCGTTTACACCAGTTATGCTGAATCCTACACAAGACCCTATGAAGTGGGCACTTCTTACGATAATGCAGGAGAAATTTTTGAGCCTATTAAAAATAAGCAGACCGAAATTGGTGTAAAATATAACAACGGCGGTGTATTACACAGCTTTGCTTTATTTGACTTAAATCAAGGAAGTTATATTACTGAAAATTCTAGCGGACCTAAGGGACAGATATATACTCAGGAAGGCGAAAACAGATTCAAGGGCGTGGAATATTCTTTAACAGGCAAAGTTGCTGAAAAATGGAATTTAATGGGCGGCATTATGTACCTTAACGGCAAACGTGAAAAGCTTGCTAAAGGAAGCGAACATTTAGAAGGAAGATATGCCAACGGTGCCCCGAAATGGAATGCTGTTCTTGCCGCCGAATACGAAGCGGATAAAGACACTACTCTCTTGGGACGTGTAAACTACACCGGCAAATCTCACGTAAATGACAACGGCGTTACTACTCCTTCTTTCGCAACTTTTGATTTAGGTATCAAACATAAAACTCATATTAACACTGTACCCGTTACCTTGAAAGCAATGTGCTATAACGTATTAGGTGAAGATTACTGGATTTCCAGAGGTACTTCTGTAGCATTTGGCGCTCCCAGAACCTTTATGCTTTCTGCACAATTTGACATTTAATTGAAAGGGTTAAAGTAAGATTTAAAGAAAGAAGTGTATTTTTATGTTGAATAAGAAAAAAGCGCTTGTTGCCTCTGTTTTGTGTGCCGTTGCCAGCGTAGGCTATGTTATGAGCGCCGCGGCAGAAGAAACTATGAGTGGCAAGTTGGACGAAGTTATTATTGAAGCCAGCAAAGATACTTTGCCTGGCGGCTATGTAAATACAAAAGGCAGTGTTGGTATTTTAGGCAATAAAGAAGTTATGTAAACCCCTTTTAGTGTTACCAATATTTCTGAAAAAACTTTGGATGTATATCTTGGCCCCAACGAGCCGTTGGATAAAGCTTTAGTAGGTATTCCTTCAGTAAGAGCTTCCGGCAGTGTGCTGCACGGCGATTTTTCTATTCGCGGTTTCCGCTATAACGGCACTGCTATGTACGTAAATGGTGTGCATGGTGTCATGACGCAGTTCAATTTACCCATGTATGCTATGGAAGGCATTGATGTTGTTTCCGGTCCTAACTCTATGTTAGGTGCAAGCGGTGTGCAATACGAATCCACTACTGCAGGTGGTATTATCAATGCCAGAACCAAAAAAGCAGGCGATAAAGATTTTGTTAAATATAAACAAACCTTTTCCGGCAAAGGTTCCTTTGGTGAATATTTAGATATCAGCCAACGTTTGGGAAAAGACCGTGCTTGGGGCGTGCGTTTAAATACAGAATTGCTTAACGGTGAAACTGCTGTTGATGATGCCAACATGAAAGCTAAAGGCATTGCACTGAATGTTGACCATAAGGACGAACATAGCAGCACAAATTTCTTTATCAATTACCGCAACCTTGATATTTATAACGGCATCCGTTGGTTTAAATTGGCAAATCCCGGAACTGCTACCGTTACTGACGGAGCAGGCAATAAAATAACGCAGACTATTCCCGGCGTCACCCATTTGCCCAGTGCTCCGGACGGCGGCAAAAATTATTCTGCTGCCGGTACCTGGAAAGCTGGTTACGGTTGGTTTGCAACTTTGAATCACGAACAATATATGAATGATAATTGGACACTATTTGCTAATTTTGGTTACAGCAGACAAAAGCTCAACCAAAACTTATCTCCTAATATGAGTTCTTATTGGCTTAAAGACGATGTTGGCAATTACGATTATCTGCAAACTAACAGTGCTACTCCACAACGTTCATATTATGCACAGTTTGGTACCAAAAACAAATTTGAGACCGGTGCATTAAAGCACGAAGTTATTCTTTCTGCTGATAAAGCATGGAGAAATAGAAACTCCGGCGCCTCCACAGGAACTAAATTAGTTGGCGAAGCAAATATTTACAGAGGCACACTTTGGCAGGATTGGGATGCTAGTATAATTGGTTATAATGTAAGACCGTCTAACAAAACTTCTATTTGGGGCGTGTCTTTGTTAGACAATATTGAATATGGCAAATGGAATGCCATGTTAGGCGTTCACAAGCATGCAGCCGACGCTCGTTCCTGGAATAATACCAGCAAATCTTATAGCTCCGTAAAATCTGACGCTACCTGCCCAACTTATTCTTTAAGCTATTCACCCGACGATAAGGTTATGTTCTATGGTAACCATGCCGAAAACTTTGATATTGGCGCTGCTGCCGGTTCCAGCTATCAAGATGATGGTGAGGTTTTGCCGCCTTCTAAAACTAAACAAAACGAAATCGGCGTAAAATACCAAAATAAAGATGTTCTATATACTTTGGCTTATTATGATATTGATCAGGCAAGCAATGTCAGCAAGGATATTCCGGGCTATGCTAAACCCTTTTGGTTCAAGATGGCGAAATTAATCACAAAGGCTTAGAATTAAGCGTGAATGGCAAACTGGCAGATAAATGGTATGGCATGATTGGCTTGGCATACCTGGATGCTAAATATAAAAACATGGGTAAAGGCAATGAATACAAAAATGGTGTGCGTGAATCTGGCCAAGGAAAATGGAGCGGTTCTGCAGCTATCGAGTACAGAGCTGATGAAAACTTCAGCGTAATGGGACGCGCTACATATACCGGAACAACTCCGTTCTATACGGTAAATTATAATACCAGCACTGTGACTAAAGACAGTAGACATTTAGAAGCTCCGTCGTATATGGTTTACGACCTTGGTTGTACCTATAATACTAAGATTAATGATATTCCTGTTAAGTTATCGGCTATGTGCTACAATTTGTTTGATAAAGATTATTGGACTGTGGCACGCGGAGATCAGGTTTATCTTTCTACTCCAAGAACTTTCTTTGTATCCGCTGAATTTACTCTTTAAAAATTTGTACTTAACCATAAAGAGGGCGCTCATCCGCCCTCTTTATCTCCATTTATAGATAAAGGAAAAATTATGCTTGATTATGTAGAAATAGATTTTAACGAAGTGTGGCGTGCTACTTTCGGTTGGAATAATCCGGATAAAAGCGGGCGTAAATTTGACGACGCTGTGGAACAAAGCTTTTGGGATAAGCTAGCTCCACATTATACAAAAGAATACAATTTGAATAACGATACGCCGCTGCTCAAAGAAAAATTATTGGCAAAAATCGGCAAAGGTAACAGCATTTTAGAAATAGGCCCCGGAAGCGGCAATTTTACTGTTTTTATGGCCAGACAGGCCGGTGAAATTTTGGCCTTGGATTTTTCAACAGCCATGCTCAAAGAATTGGCGAAACGTTTACAGCAGGAAAATTGTACCAACGTTAGCTTACAGCAGGGTAAATGGGAAGATTTTACTACTTTCAAGCGCTATGATTATATCGTCAGCGTTAATTCGTTATACAGAATTGCCGATATGGAAGCTGCCATCCGTAAAATGTATAAGTATTGCAATAAAGGAATTGTACTTATCCGCACTATTCAGCGGTCTTTTTTGTATGCTGCTTATAAAGCAGTAGGCTTAAAATCGCAGGAATGTTTGGACTATCAAGTTTTGCCAATTTTATTTTGGCGCTGTGGTATACAGGCTGATGTAGAATTTATCAATTATCAAAAAACTAATATTTATACTAGCGAAGCACAATTATTAGAAACAATGCAAGAGGAGCTAAGCGCAGAAGAATACATGCAATATAAGAACGAACTGCTGAAGTTAATACGCAAAAATATGCTGCTTTTAAACAATGGCTTTGCGCTTAATCAACCACGCTGCTCGGTTATTATTACTGCGCGCAAAAACAATTTATTATGAGGCAGAAAATAATTATCGGTATGTTGTTACTGTTATGCAGTCTTATAAATATTGGCTGTAACGGGCACGGACAGTACCGGAATAATATAGAAAAACGCGATAAAAATGTAGCGGTGTTAGCCGCTTACAGACATTTGGCCCCCGGCAGCAAAGACGCCATGTATTGCAGCCGCATTTTAGGCGTGTGGGAGCCCCTGATCACTAAGGATACCCAAAACCGCCCGGCTCCCTGCTTGGCGCAAAGCTGGGAAATGAAAAACGGCGGCAGGGAGTGGATTTTTCATCTGCGGCGCGACGTTTATTTTCATAACGGCACAAAATTTACCGCAGATTCCGTTATCAAAAATTTTGACCGTATGAAAAAAGGTTATAAACGTTCTACCTTTTACGGTATGGATATCAATGTGTATTATCCATCTTTGCAGCAATATGCAAAGCTGGACGATTATACTTTTCGTTTAGTTTTTGCTGAGCCGAACGTAAATGAATTGTATAAAATGACGGATTTTGGCAGCGCAATTTATGCTCCGGAATGCTTTGCCGAAGACGGGAATTTTAAAGAAATTGCTATCGGTACAGGACCATATAAAATAATAGAGAACGTTTTAAATAAATATGTAGTATTGGCGCGCAACGAAAATTATTACGGCGATAAAGCGAAAATAGAAAAATTTATTATCCGCAATATTCCCGGTACGGACGCACGTTATGCGGCACTGAAATCGGAAGAAATTGACGGCGTTTTAGATATCAATGCTATCCCGCCCTTTTTAGCCGAAGAAATAAAAAAAGACGCCAGATTTGATGTAGCAGTGAATAAATCTACAATGATTAGATATTTAAGCTTAAATGGTAAAAAATTTCCTTTTAATGATTTGCGGATGCGCCAAGCTGTAAGTCTTGCCATCAACAGAAAAGAATTGGTTCACGCTTTGTATTTAGATTATGGCCAGGCAACTAATAATATTTTAAATTACACAAGTCCGGCATATAAAGATTTTCCCATAGAATATAATTTGCACAAAGCCAAAGAATTATCCCAAGAAGTATTAGGCAACAAGCGACAAAATATAGTTTATTGCATTAACGGTAATGAGCCTATGCAAAAAGGCGAAGCAGAACTTATTGCTTATTGGCTTAAAGAAATTGGCTTAGATGTGCAAATACGTTCTTTGGAATATGCCGTTTTATCAAAATTAATGCGCAAAGGCGAGCACGATATTGTACGCTTACAACGCGGTTTAGCTAACGGTGATCCATATCAGCTGCTTCATACCTTTGTAATGCCCGGCGGAGCGACAAATAAAGGCAATGGCATAGGCTATAATAATAAAGAAGTAAATGAATTAATGCACAAGGTGAAGCATATCGTTGATGAAAATGAACGCCAGAAAATTTTTGAACGCATTCAAGAAATCGTGGTACAGGAACAGCCGGTTGTGCCTTTATTTAATGATGTGAATATCGTAGCTTATAATAAGAAGCGTTTGAAAAATTACAAGCCGCTGATTTATGGCGTAGATTTAAGCAAGGTGGAATTTGCCAATGAAATTAAGTAAATATATTTTTTATAGATTGGTTCTTACTCTGCCTGTGCTGATAGGCATCAGCTTATTGTCTTTTGTTTTAGGCGTGCTGTCGCCGGGAGATCCTGCCGAGTTTGCTTTAAACCAAAACGGTTTAGAAGCGCCTACGGACGAACAGATTGCCGCTATGCGCACAGAATTAGGCTTAGACAGACCAGCGTATCTTCAATATCTTGCCTGGATAAGCCGCGTATTGCAGGGAGATTTTGGTGCAAGCTATATTAGCGGCAAAGATATTATGCAGGAGCTGTGGCTGCGTCTGCCGGTTACCATGGAGTTGGCTGTTTTAGCGTTGTTTTTGACTGCCGTAATCGGTGTGGCCTTAGGCATTTTGTGCGCAGTCTGCTGTGGAAGTTGGCTGGATACCGCAGTACAGTTTGTTACCAATATAATGTTGGCGGTGCCGGGATTTTGGCTGGCGCTGCTGCTGATATTATTATTCGGTGAAATTTTACGGCTGCTGCCCACCAGTGGCGGCGATAGCTGGCAAAGTTTTATTTTACCGGCGCTGGCTGTGTCTTTTTCTACCATGGCAACCGTGTGTAGATTTATGCGCAGCGCGCTGCTAAAAGAATTTGGTCAGCAATATTTTGTAATTGCCAAAGCGCGCGGTCTTGGCAGTGCAAAACTTTTGCTGCAATATGCGCTGCCTAATGCTATTTTGCCTGTCATTGCGCTGCTGGGTAATTATTTGGCCGGTGTAATGGGTGGTTCTGTAATTGCTGAAAGCATTTTTGCGCTGCCGGGAATCAGCAGCATGGCGCTGGAAGCTATCCGCTTTCGAGATTATCCCGTGCTGCAGGCTTACGTTTTGCTTACGGGCTGGCTTTTGGTACTTATTACCTTAGGTGTAGATTTATTGATGTTCTGCCTCAATCCTAAAATTAAAGCAGGTGCGCGATGAAAACAAAAAGATTGCAGCTTTACTTTGCTGTTACCATACTAAGCTTTATAATTTTAGGCAGCATTTTTGCGCCACTTTTGGCTACACATAATCCGTTTGAGCCTGATATGGCGAGTCGTTTACAAAGTCCCAACTGGCAGCATTTTTTTGGTACCGACGCTCTGGGGCGTGATATGTACAGCAGAATTTTATACGGAGGGCGCGCTTCCATGCTGCTTACCTTAATCTCTTCTATTTTAGCTTTAAGCCTAGGCGTAGCGATAGGTATTGTGGGCGGCTTTTACGGCGGCAAAATAGATATGCTTTTAACGATTTTGAGTAATATTTTTCAAGGAATTCCCGGCAACTGCTTTATGATTGCCGTAGCCGGAGTTTTAGGAGCAAGTATCCAAAGCCTGATTTTGGCTTTGGTTGTTACCTCGTGGGCAGGCTTTTCGCGTATCGTGCGCGCCGAAGTTTTACAGCTGATGGGTGAACCTTTTATTGAAGGTCTGCGCTGTTTAGGCTGTTGCAATCTGCGCATTATTCTGCGGCATATTCTGCCCAATATCACTCATAAGCTGATGATTTTGTTTAGCATCCGCTTAGGCCGCGGCGTGCTTTCTATTGCCGGGCTGAGCTTTCTCGGTTTGGGCGTGCAGCCACCCGCTCCCGACTGGAGTGTGATGATTAACGACGCTATGATGTATTACCGCAGCTCGCCGCATTTAATTATTATTCCCGGTTTTTTTGTTTTCGCTTTAATTTATTCCTGTAATATTATCGGCGAATATTTGCGCGACCATTTTGATGTAAAATTAGATGAGGTGCGTAAATGGTAAAGCAAGAAAATATTTCTATAAAAAATTTAACTGTCGCTTTTCGTGTGGGTAACAACTGGCTAAAGGCAGCAAGCAATATTACGGCTGCCTTTGAAGCAGAAAAATATACGGCCATTATCGGCGAAAGCGGCTGCGGTAAATCTGTTTTAGGGCAGGCTATTCTAGGCATTTTACCTGACGGCGCACAACGCTCCGGCGATGTGCTGTCTGGCGGCAAACCTTTAGATTATCAAACGCAGCGGCGTTTATTCGGTATCATTCCGCAAAATCCTAGCGATTCTTTAAATCCTGCGCGAAAAATTTATAAACAGTTTCAGGACTTACTGGACCTTAACAACATTCAAGACGAGCAGCAGCTTTATAAAACTCAATGGCTGCAATTTTTTGGTTTGGACGATACTGCGCGCGTATTGCAGGCTTATCCTCACGAATTATCCGGCGGTATGCTGCAGCGAGTTCTCTGCGCTATGGCCATCAGTACCAAGCCAAAATGGCTGTTGGCTGACGAACCCACCAAAGGTTTGGACGAAACCAATAGCGCGATTGCGTTAGAGAATTTAGCAAAAATAAAACATGAACTCAAAACCGGCATGATTATTATTACTCATGATATTAAATTAGCCAGAGATGTATGTGATGTTGTAATGATTATGTATGCAGGACAAATAATGGAGCGTAGTAGTAATTTTTTTACAGAACCGCTGCATCCGTATAGCAAATGCTTTTTGCAGGCGCTGCCGGAAAATGGTCTGCACCCTATTCCGGGCAAAGCTCCCGTTCCGGGAACGCTGCAAGCAGGCTGTCGTTTCGCTGACCGCTGTCCTTATAAGCAAAAGCGCTGCGTACAGGAACAACCACGGCTGTACGCTCTCAAAGACGGCAGACAAGTGAGGTGCTTTTTATATGCTGGAGTGTAAAAATATCTGCAAAAAATATTATGACCGTGGCGCAGATAGAATTTTTACCGTGCTTGATAACGTCAGTCTGCAAATTGCCCCTAACGAAGCAGTAGGCATCATGGGAAAAAGCGGCAGCGGCAAAAGCACTTTGGCCCGCATTTTACTACGCTTAGTGGAAGCTGATAGTGGCAAAATATATTTTGAAGGACAAGATATTACGCATCTAAAAAATGCGCAGTTGAAAAATTTTCGCCGCCAAGTGCAGTTTATCTCCCAACGTCCCGAAAGCTTTTTAGATCCCATGATGTGTTTAGGACAAAGCTTGAGCGAGCCGCTCAAGGTTCACGGAATTGCTTATGATACTGCCCGGGTAGAAAAGCTTTTAGATTTAGTGCAGTTAAACAGTACCATTTTACAGCGTTATCCGCATCAAGTAAGCGGCGGCGAAATTCAACGCATTTGCATAGCTCGTGCTCTGCTGCTCAAGCCTAAACTGCTGGTACTTGACGAGCCGACTTCTATGCTGGATATTTCCGTACAAGCGCAAATTTTACATTTGCTTAAAGACATTAGAAAAAGCCAAAATATTGCCTACTTTTTTATTACGCACGATAAAAAAATTGCGCACTGGTTTTGCGATAAATTACTGTATATGGAAAATGGTCGTTGCTATTCTAACATTTTAATTTAATTATCTATCTTAACTCACTTTTTCTAAATTATGTAAAACTCAAATTCAATAAAAATGTTTGTTTTTTTATGTTTTGTGATAAGATGGACTGCTCATAGGTTTTGAAAAATTACAGCGGTGGAAGATTACACATATCGCTAGCCAACATCAAGTACAGCAAGCGTACGATTTTCTTTTGCGTCGGCGTGCCGCCCGCACGCCTATTTTTGTCTGCAAAAAAACTTGAATAAAAGCGGTGCATGCTGCTTGTACGTCAATAGTAAAAACTATTTTAAAACAGCAGCGTACAGTCTCTTGTATTTTTTGTAAATTCTCCATTCTCTTATTCGAGTTTTAGCAATATTATGTTATAATAAAAACTGGATATTAACCCTCAACTGAATTTGTATGCGAGGAGAAACATTATGGCAGATAAATTTTTAGTAATAGATGGCAGCAGCCTAATTCACCGGGCGTTTTTTGCGCTGCCGCCGTTAATGAATAAGCAGGGCGTGCATACGGGCGCGGTCTACGGCTTGTGCAATATGCTGCTCAAGCTGTTAGGCGATTTGCAGCCCCGTTATATGGCTGTAGCCTTTGATAAATCGCGCAAAACTTTTCGCACCGAAATGTACGCCGACTATAAAGGTCAGCGCAAGCCTACGCCCAGCGAGCTAAGCGAGCAGTTTCCGCTGGCGATGAAGGTTTTGGACGCGCTGGGCATTCACACCTTAGAGCTGGATAATTACGAAGCCGACGATATTATCGGTACCTTTGCCAAAAAAGCGCCGCAGGATATAGAAGTGATTATCGTCACCGGCGATAGGGACGAATTGCAGCTGGTGGACAAGCGCACTAAAGTTTTTTATACTAAGCGCGGTATCAGCGACATCCAAATTTTTGACGAAGCAGAATTTTCCGCTAATTACGAGGGCTTGGAGCCCAAGCAGCTTATTGAGCTGAAGGGCTTGATGGGCGATACCTCCGATAATATTCCCGGTGTGCCGGGAGTTGGTCCCAAAACGGCGCTTAAATTGATTAAAGAATATGGCACCGTAGAAAATGTGTTGGCAAATACGGACAAGGTTACCGCTAAAGCGCTGCGTGCCAAGCTGGAAGCAAATAAGGAATCGGCGCTGCTCAGCCAAAAGCTGGCGACCATCTGCACGGAAGCGCCTGTTGATACCAATGTAAATTGGTATAAGTTGGTTCCCGTTAAAGAGGAAGCGCGCACGCTGCTGCAGGATTTGGAGTTCCGCAATATGTATGAGCGTTTTGCGGCGGTTTTGGGCGGCGAGCAGCACAGCTTTGATTTGTTCGGTGAAACTGTGGAGCAGGAGTCCGCGGAAATTGTTACTTTAGTTTCCGCGGCGCAGGCAGAAAAGCTTTTTGCCAAGCTGCTTGCTTGCGAAGAAGCCGTATCCTTTGCCGCAAAAATTTCCGGCAGTCTGCCGGAGCTGTTTTTCAGCCGCGCGGAAATTTTATTTGAGGACACTGTTTATGTTCTGGATGCGTTGAGTCAATGTTGGCAGCAGTTCGGCAAATGGCTGGCTGCTTCCTGCCCCAAGCAGACCGTGGACAGCAAGGAAATTTATAAATGCTGCCTGTGCCAAAATATTCAGCCCCAAGGTATTATTGAGGACGCGGCGCTGGCGGCTTACGTTGCCGATTCGGGACACAGCTCCTACGCGTTGGCCGACTTAAATAAACGCTATCTGCAAAATATTCTGCCTACGGATGCAGAAAACATTGCGCAGCTTGTACCGCTGCTGCGTGAGCAGCTGGAGCAAAGAGAACAGATAAAATTGTATCGGGAGCTGGAGCTGCCGCTGGCGCCGGTGCTGGCCGCTATGGAATATAACGGCATTACGCCGGACATGGAGCTTTTAGCGCAGCTCAGCGAGGATATGAGCTTCCGCATTGGCAAGCTGGAGCGACTGGCGGAGGAGCAGGCTGGCGAAAGCTTCAACTTAAAATCGCCCAAGCAGTTGGGTATTATTTTGTTTGAGCATTTGCAGCTGCCAGTAATCAAAAAAACTAAAACAGGCTATTCCACTGACGTCAAGGTTTTGGAAGCGCTGCAGGGCAGGCATCCTTTAATTGATACTATCTTGGAGCACCGCAAGCTGGCTAAGCTGCAATCAACCTATTTGGACGGACTGAAGCCTTTGCTCAATGCTAAAACCGGGCGCATTCATACGCATTTTCAGCAGACGGTGACGGTTACAGGCCGGTTGTCCAGCACGGACCCCAATTTGCAAAATATTCCCACCCGCACGGAGGAGGGCAGGCAGATACGCCGCCTTTTCGTACCTGGAGCAGGCTATGATTATCTGATGAGCTGCGATTATTCTCAAGTTGAATTAAGAATTTTGGCTTGCATTGCCCAGGACGCGCTGCTTTTGGAATCCTTCCGCCACGGTCAGGACGTACACGCGCGCACTGCTTCTGAGGTGTTTGGCGTGCCCTTGGACGAGGTTACGAGCCAAATGCGCAGCCGCGCTAAAACCGTAAATTTTGGTATCGTGTACGGTATCAGCGATTTTGGCTTGGCCAACCAATTACAGGTTTCCCGTAAAGAAGCCGCCGGGTATATTGACAGCTATTTTGGGCGTTATACCGGCGTAAAAAAATATATGGAGGATATTGTTGCCAAGGCGCGGGAGCAGGGCTATGTTTCCACGCTGATGGGCCGCAGGCGTTATCTGCCGGATATCCGCCACAGCAATTTTAATCTGCGCAGCTTTGCGGAGCGCACCGCCATCAATACTCCCATTCAGGGAACAGCCGCAGATATTATGAAAAAGGCTATGATTATTGTACAGCAGGAGCTATTGGCGGCTGGCTGCAAGAGCCGCATTTTGTTGCAGGTACACGACGAATTAGTGCTGGAGGTTACGGAAGCCGAAAAAGAGCAAGTAGCAGAATTGGTGCAGCAGGCTATGGAAAGCGCTGTGTCCTTGGATATTCCACTGCTGGCAGAGGTAAACTTTGGTAAAAATTGGGCGGAAACAAAATAATTTGCCGCTGAAATAAACGAAAGGGTGAAAATAATGCCGGAAATGCCTGAGGTGGAGCAGGTTCGCAAAACTCTTGCTCCACATATTGAAGGAAGAAAAATTGTTTCCGTGGAAATTTATTTAGATAGATTGATTAAGCATCCCTCGCCGGAAAAATTTGTGGCAGGGTTGGTTGGCAAAACCATCAGCCATGTGGGACGCAGGGGAAAATATTTGGTGCTGGCTACCGACGAAAATCAGCAGCTAATCGTGCATCTGCGCATGACCGGCGCTTTGCTGGCTCAGCCCGGTGAACAGGAACCGCCTGCTTACGCCAAAATAAAATTTGTACTCGACGGCGGCGTAACCATGTGGTTTACGGATATCCGTACCTTTGGCACGCTGTATTTGCTGACGAATAACGACGCTTATATCGAAGGCTACGAAACCTTGGGGCCGGAACCATTGAGCGCCGAATTTACGCCGGAATATCTTGCTTCGCTGGCAGCAAAAAGCCGCAAGGCGGTGAAAACCTTTATTCTTGACCAGCATATTATCGCCGGTTTGGGAAATATTTATGCCGATGAATGCCTAGCGTTGGCGCAAATTTTGCCCATGCGCGCGGCGAATACTCTGAATGCTGACGAAATTGACGCGCTGTGCAAGGCGATCAATGCCGTAATCGCCCAAGGAATTAAAAACCGCGGCACCACCTTCCGGGATTACAAGGACGGCGAGGGCAATAAGGGCGATAATCAAAATCATCTTTTAGTTTACGGACGCGGTGGCAAGCCCTGCAAAAAGTGCGGCGCAGCATTGTGCAGCACTAAGGTAGGCGGACGCGGCACCGTATATTGTGAGCATTGTCAAAAATAGGAGCGCAAGATGAAAATAATTGGTTTAACGGGAGGCATTGCCTCCGGCAAAAGTACGGTTTCTGCCGAGCTGCGCAGGCTGGGCGTGCCTGTGTTTGACGCAGACCAAGAGGCTAAGGACGCCGTGGCAAAGGGTAGCGAGGGATTGGCTTTAGTAGTGCAGGCCTTTGGCAAAGCATATTTAACTGCCGACGGCGAAATGGACAGAGCAAAAATTTCGGCGCTGGTGTTCAGCGATAAGCAGGCTTTAAAAACCTTAGAGGCCATTCTGCATAAAATAGTGTGGCAGAATGCGGAAAAATTTTTGCAGCAATGTCGTCAAAAGGGTGTACAGGCTGCGGTGCTAGACGTACCTTTGCTCATTGAAACCGGATGGCACAAGCAGGCGGACAGCGTATGGCTTGTGGCCGTGAGCCGAGAGCAGCAGATAAAAAGAGCCATGCTGCGCAGCGGCATGACCGAGGATGAGGTTGCGGCGCGCATTGCAGCGCAGATGTCTTTAGAGGAAAAGAAAAAATATGCTGACGTAATTTTAGACAACAGCGGCAGCTTAGAGGCGACCTTGGCGGCTGTTCATAGAGAACTGGCGCAGCTTGTAGGTGACAAGAGTGACGGCTAAACGCAAAACGGTGGGACACAGTCGCCGCAAGCAGCGCAAAACAGGCGTGCGCTTATGGCTGGCGTTGGTGCTGGCGATAATTTTGCTGTGTTTGGGCGGCTGGAAAATTTGGCAGAGCGACGCCGTGCAGATGCGTTTTGTTTATATGTGGGATTATCAGCAGGATATTATCACTTACAGCAAAAAAAATCATGTTGATCCTTTTTTAGTTGCGGCGATTATAAAAAATGAAAGCGGTTTTGATAATAAGGCGGTATCTCACGTGGGCGCGGTGGGTCTTATGCAGATTATGCCGGAAACGGGACGCTGGATTGCCGAGCAAATGGGCTTGATCGAGTATAAGGACGAAAATTTATATCAAGCGCGCACTAATATTCGCATGGGCTGCTGGTATTTGGGCGAGCTGGAGTATGAATTCAAGCATAATTTGGCGTTGATGCTGATTGCTTATAATGCCGGGCGCGGACAGACGCACGAGTGGATGGAAAAATTTTCCTGGGATGATAATTTTAATGATTTGAACGCCATTCCTTTTCCGGATACGCGGGAATACGTGATACGAGTTTTGCAGGACAGGGATAAATATTATTTGCTGTATTGCGATAAGGTAGTGCAAAATTAAATTACAGACTGCAAAAGCTTTAAAGCAATACTTTTCGCAGGAAAACTATTGACAAACTAAAGCAGTTATGCTATTATATCTACGTTGCAGATTATGCAGCAAGTGAATAAAAATGCGGTAGTGGCGGAACGGCAGACGCGCTAGCCTCAGGAGCTAGTGGGGGCAACCCCGTGGAGGTTCAAATCCTCTCTACCGCACCATTTTTATATGCACATGGTTATTTCCCAAAGACGCGGTCGTGGTGGAACGGCAGACACGCCACTTTGAGGGGGTGGTGGGAGAAATCCCGTGTGGGTTCAAATCCCACCGACCGCACCAAAATACTGATAAATTAAGGCTTAGAGGACTTTTTCCTTTGGGCTTTTTTTATTTTTTTAATACTTTTTATGTTTCTCAATCATACTAACCCACATAAAAAAGTGTGACTTAAAAAAGTTTAGTGTGACTGGAAAAATCACTACTCCACATAGTTGGCGTGATTAAAACCGTACAAAAGGGATGGAACACTTAAAAAATAATAAGAATGAATGTGAAATATTTGTAAATTATTAAAGCGACAAAAGAAAACTGCAAAATTTTGTTTACATAGCAGGAGATGATAAAAGTGTTTGGTTTTCACTATTATATAGAGTCTTTTTTGTTGTTGGCAGGTTTTTGATAGTGCCATAGAGAAAGTATGAAGAGATAAAATTAAGAGGTGTTGCCAAATGGGAATTTTGTCGCTGATAAATTCTTGGCGGGCATTGCTGCTAATATCTGTTAGTTCCCTTTTTATAAATAGCAAGCACACATTCATTAAGGTTATAGGTATGGTAATTTTTAGTATAGGTTTATTTTTGTTGATTATGTATGGATTAGCCGACCCCGTTTCCCTTAGTTAAAGATATTGTTGGGTAAAAAAAGATGTGTCAGTCGATTTTCCCTATAAAGCGATAGAAAATCTCTACTTCCTGCTCCCGGCTGCCGTCCTCGCCCTTGACCGCTTCATGCACAAGGATTTTCTCAATCAGTGTATTCAGAAGTTCGGCGGTCAACTCCGTAGGGTTGACATACTGCTTCATCAGTCCTACCCACTTTTCAGCGTCAACGGCTGTCTGTGCGGCGGCTTCCATAGCTTCGTGAAGTTGTCGGATTTTCCCGTCCAGTTCCTTTTGTTCGCCCTGATACTTCTCCGACAGCATATTGAAGTTGTATTCGGTAATGCGTCCCGCAGACCAGTCCTCGTACATCTTGGCAAACAGCCCGTCAATCTCCGCTTTGCGTTTCTCGGCTTTTTTCAGTTCGGATGCCTGTTTCTTCTTAGCGGTGCTACGCTGCTTATCGCTGGCGTTGAGCAGCCTTTTCAGAAGTTTGTCCTCGTCCTGCTGTGCCTGCTGTGACCAGTATTGCAGGCGGGAGAGGACATAGGCGTAAAGCACATCATAGCGGATGTAGTGCATGGAGCATTGGCGCAGTCCTTGTCCGTTCTTGCTGCAATGATAGTAGCCATACGGGGTTTTGTTCTGCTTATTCTCTCCGTATGCCAGCGACCAGCCGCAGTCCGCACACTTTACCAGCCCTGAAAAAATCTGTGTCGTGCCGTCTTTCTGCCGCCTGCGCCTGCTGGCGATCTGCTCCTGCACCTGTCGGAACACATCTTCGGAAATAATAGCTTCGTGGGTGTTCTCCACACGATACCATTCCTCCTGCGGCTTGCGTACCTTTTTCTTGTTCTTGAATGAAATGTTGCTCTGCTTGTTGTGTACGCTGTGACCGATGTAGGTTTCCTCTTTTAAGATGCTCTTGACCTGCGCTATTGTCCACGCATAGGCTTTTTCCTCCGGCGCTCCGGCGTAGATGTTGGCGAAAGTGCCGTATCTCTGGAAGTTCAGCCATCCGGGGGTAGCTACTTTTTCCTCCACCAAAATCCGTGTGATGCTGGCGGCTCCCCGCCCATGAACGGCAAGGTCAAATATCTTTTCGACAATCCACCTTGTTTCCGTGTCAACCAGAAGATGCCCTTTCTTGTCGGGGTCTTTGATATAGCCCAGCGGGGCGTAGGCTCCGTAGTGTGCGCCGTTGGCAAACCGTGTCCGCATGGCGGCCTTGACCTTTTTGCTGGTCTGGCGGGCGTGCATTTCGTTCAGGATGTTCAAAAACGGGGCAAGCTCGCTTTCTCCGTTGAGGGTGTCCACATTGTCATTGATCGCAATGTAGCGGACACCTTTGCTTGGGAAGTAGATTTCTGTGTATTGACCGGTCAGAATGTAATTTCTGCCTAAGCGGGATAAATCCTTTGTCACAACGCAGTTGATTTTCCCGTCCTCGATGTCGTCGATCATCCGCTGAAAGCTGGGTCTGTCGAAATTCATCCCACTCCAACCATCGTCGATATACTCGTCTACTACGGTTAGTCCATGCTCGGCGGCATACTGCCGGAGCATCATGCGCTGTGTCTGGATACTGCCGCTTTCGCCTTGAAGTTCATCGTCACGGCTCAATCTCAAATAAAGTGCGGTGTTATAAATCGTCGTATTGTATGGTTGTTTCATCAAAAATCCTCCTTAAAAAGAAACAACCCACGCTTATACAATACTCGCTGGTACAAGTATATCATAAGCGTGGGCTGATTGACAGTCACAAATCTACATTTTTTAGGAAGCAGCGGCGGCGTGCTGGATTACATCTTCCAGCAGGCTGTTCAGCGGCTTCCCGTTCTCTGCGAAATGCTCCGATACCTTGATACGGACTTTCCCCATAACAAAATACTGAGTGCCGTCCGCAGCGGTAAGCATCGTGCCGCTGTTGTCAGTGTTATTTTCGTTTTTGGTTTTTACCATAGGCATTTACCTCCATAAATGAAATATGCCCGACAATGAGATGTCAGGCTGATGTGGCGCAGACCGTCCCAATGTCAACCAAACCGTGTCAACCGGCGTAAAAGACTTTGAAAACAATCAGCAGGCTTTCTGTTATTCTATTTTACTTTTTCTTTGATTTCTTGGTTGACATGGTTGACAAAGGGGAGAAATGACTGAAATATCATGCTTTCCCTGTCAACTGGCTGTCAACCGAAACGTCAACCAAACTGTCAACCAACGGATTTTTCAGAACGGAAGCTCCATCTGCCGGGCTTCTTCCTCCGCGATCTCCCGAAAACCGTCCTTGTCCGCTGGGGGCTGGTTGACACGCTCCCAGCCTTTTTGTGAACCGTACTTCTTATATCTCTTAGGGCTTTTGTAGGCTGTCCAGCCCTGTATACTGCCGTTTGCAATGCCGGTATTCATAATCTCACAGATTGCCCGTGTTTCCCATTCTGCCGGTGGATTGCAGTTCCCCAACGCTTCCTCGTAAAGCTGCTTGGAACATACCCTGTCGCCAGTGTAATCCTCCAAATAGGCGTAGATCATACCGGCCTGCGTGTCCTCCTGCATAAAATCCTGCTGGTGTGCTTTCAGGTAAGCGTTCATTTCTGCGCTGAAAGACAGCTTATACTTCCCGCTGCGGTAAATCGTCATGGTTTCCGCCCACATCTGGCTGATATATGCTCTCGCCGCCGCTTCATCGTCCAGTATGTGAACCTCCGCCCGTTCCGGGTACACGGTCACGGGAATAAAGCGCCGGTTGCCGGTGCGGTCACGGGGCAGGAAGTCCTGCCGGTTAGTGGTTCCTCCGAACACGCATTGACGGAGCCGGTCTGCCGGATGGGTTTCATACGGCACCTTGTAGGTTTCTTTCTGGCGGCTTAGAAAGGACTTGATTTCCTCAATGCTTCTGGCGTTAGCGGTGGCGATCATCTCCGACATTTCCATAATCCAATGCCCTTGCAGTTTCCGGTACACGTTTTCATCGTCCAGCTTCTTTAAGTCGTCTGAAAACCATTCGTCCCTGACTGCCAGCAGCCGGAAAAAGGTGGATTTCCCTGCTCCCTGACCGCCTACCAGACAGAGCATGACTTCAAACTTGCTCCCCGGCTTGAATACACGCCGGATGGCTCCCATCATAAACAGTTTCAGGGCTTCAAAGGTGTAGTCGTCCGTATCAGCTCCCAAAAAGTGATGCAGAGCATAGCGGATGCGCTCGGTTCCGTCCCATTGCAGGCTGTTCAGGTAATCCCTGACGGGGTGGTAGCGGTTTTCGTTGGCTACAATCTGGATTGCGTTCTCCACTTTCTTTTCGCTGGTAAGTCCGTAGTGTTCTTCCAGATACAAAAGCAGATACTTCATATCCATATCTGTCAGCGTTGCGCTGGTTCGTTCCCAGCCCAGCGGCTTCACAATATCCACCCTCTCGGAAAGAATGTTGTAGCTGATCGCCCCACGCAGCAGAGGATCACGCTGGAACACCGTCAGACAGTTCTTGATGCTGTTCTTCACGCCGCCTTTCTGCGTCCCCTCCAGCATTTCCCTGATTTCCTCCTGCGTCTGCGCCGGTTCCATAGCGTCCATTGTCCGCATGACTGCTTCCTGCGTTGCTGGCGGCAAGTTCTGAAATTCGCTGTTCAAGCCGCACCACCTCCTTTCCCTGTTCGGCAATCAGCGCCGCTTTTTCTTCCATCTCTCCAAACAATAAAATATCCAGCAGATATTCTACATAGCTGATTTTTTGTAATGCTTCCACGAAAAGAGGATGCCAGACGGCATCCTGTATCTGTGGGGCATATTCGATTTTCCAGCGTTCCAGTAAATGCAGATAGTCGCATAGCACTTTGAAGCAATGCTTTTCCGCCTGCCGCAACCTCTGCTCCGGCGCAGGCTTGGGCGGCGTTCTCTTTGCTGCCGGTGTGCGGATGGCTCCGTCATAAAGGATTGAAAAATCCTCCGCAAGCCTGACCGCCGCATCCCGTTTTCCCAAACCATACAGGGAAGCGGCAAAGTCGATCACATCCCCAGAATCGCCGCAGCCGAAACAATAATAGCGGCTGTCCACTTTCATGCTGGGCGTCCTGTCATTGTGGAACGGACAGCAGGCCATGCCGTTTCTCCCCACCCGTATTCCATAGTAAGAAGCAGCCTGCCGGGCAGTAACAGACTGCTTCACCGCTTCAAATGCATTCAAATGCTTCCTCCCGTAAATGTCATAGTTCTATATCGTGTTTCTTTTGCTTTGATTCCTGCGCCGGTTCCCGCTGCTGCAATACCCGGTCAACGTGGTACTGCACCCGGCGCATTTTCATCAAATCCTCCCGCAGCGGCTTATACTGTGGGGACAGCTCGGCGTATTCCCGTTTCAGCCGGTCATACTCCTGTTTCCATGCGTTCAAGGGAACCGGCTTCCTGCCTAAGTTCTCTTTCAAAATCCTGCGGGCGGTGTAAAACAACCGCAGGTCAGCGTTATGGGCGGTTTCAAATTTCTCCCGCTGCTTTTTCCACTTGATACCGTTCAGCTCGTCATAGACCGGTTTTAGCCGCCTGTAATTCTCGCCCTGCCGGATCAATTCCTGCAATTCTTTCATCCTGGCGGATTTCTTTTTCATGCTGCCGCTCAATGTGTCAAACTCTGTGCTGACTGCGGACAGGCGGCTTTCCAGCTCGTTCAGAGAAAGAATTTTGTTCTCCATCAGGTAGTTGACTGTTTCCGAAAATTCTTTCAGATTCTTCCCCCGGATTCTCTGGCTGTACGCCCCGGCGTTCCTGTCCTCATAGTAAGCGATCAGTAAATCGGCAAGGCCTGGCGTCCGGGGCTTGGAAAGATCCTCCCTGACCTCTGCAATCCAGCCGAACAAAGCGTTGATTTTCTTCTTTATATCCAGCATCAGCCGGTTGGTTGCCCGAATCCAGCGGTTTAATTCCCCTTTGTCAGTGCGGATGCCCTTTGACTCCATCTTTCGGACAGTCGGCCCCTCATGGACGGTTGGAATCAGGTCAAGCCCCTGCCGCACATAAGAGCGGTGGTCGATACGCACATCCAGTCCCTTTTCCTCAAATTTTTCATTTACCATCCGGCACCACGCCTCCCGCCATGCTTCCAGCGTTTCCGGTCTGCCCCAGTCGGTAGTAGGTACGGCGTTGAACATGGGCTTGCCGTCCTTATCCAGCACTTGGTTTCCCTCATCGTCAAGCACATATTCCCGGCGCTGCTTCTGCCCCCATGTGCCGTCCGGCTCTATGGGGCGCATGGTCGTCATTACATGGAAATGTGGATTGGGGATGCCGCCTTCTTCCTTGTCCGGGTCGTGGATGGCAAGGTCGGCTATCATGCCTTTGCTGACAAGATACTTCTGTACAAACTCCCTCGCCATCTCGATGTTTTCTTCCAGCGAAAACTCATTCTGCAAAGCGATGTCAAAGCTGTACGCAAGCTGCGCTTTCGGGTGCTTCTCCACCATCTCCATCGTGTTCCACAAGGTCGCCCGGTTCTGGTACTCCGGCGGCGCATGGGGCGGCAGGAGAATTTCAGAACAGATCACACCGCCCTTTCGGGTGTAGTCGTTATCTTCTCAATAGTAATCGCTGTAAAGCCGTTCCCCGGACCGGTAGGCTGCGGAGGCAACGGCGCTCTGCCCGGCGCTTCGTTTAATCTGATCGACAGAAAAATGATACAGTGCGATTGTCAGTCACCGTCCTTTTCACTGGCGGGCGGCTGGCTGTGTTGTTCCACAATCAGCCGTACCATGTTCTGAACCGGCTGCCATTCGGAAATGCGTTCCATCAGGGAATAAAATTCCTGCTCGGTCAGTATCTTCACCTCTGGCATGACGCTTTCAACCGCCGCCCCACGGGTAATCAGCCGGTGGCTGCGCTGCTTGCGGGAACCGTTTTCCAGATAGGATTTTCGGTTTTCCAGACGGCGCAGCTTCCGTTTTTCCTGTTCTAACTTTTTGTTTGCTTCCACCAGATCGGCGGCAAGCTGTTCTTTGGATTTTTCCATGTGAAAACCTCCTTTACTTTGAAATAAAAATGACCGTATGGATAACGGTCAGGGTGTCGGTATTCGTCCATCAGCCTTTGCGGATGTGACAAGCCGGTAACGGGTTGTCACAGACACAAAGGGGACAGGGGATAGCCGCTTTAGCGGCGCAAGGGGGTGTAGCCCCCTTGTACGGAACGGAGTGACGCAGGCTCCCGATTGCTGATTTTATCAGCGGACAGGGAGCGGCTCCGCGGGACGCACGATACATGGTCGTCAGACTATGTATAGAAGTGCGCCCTTTCGTTCCTCAAGGGATTTTGCCGTTTTCGCCTCCCGTATCGTCTTTGCCGTCCTCCGGGTTGTCCCTCCTGCGGGAACGCTTGGAAAAATACTTCGGACACTCGATCACGACTGCCCGGAAACTCTGCTTGCAGTCATGGCGGCATCTGCGGCATAACTCGTTATAAGTGACACGGTTGCGGTCATTTAGGAAGAAAGACAGTTCCAACCGGCGCTTCTTGCTCATTCTCGGCATTATCGGCTCCTTTCCCTGTTCCTATCCGGCATACGAAGATAGGCAGTTTTGATGTAGCGTTTCGGTATCATTTTTAAGGTTATTCCCCTCTGTAAGCCCCTTTGACAAGGGCGGCAGTATTCCAGACAGGGGAAGATACCATGCGCTCATTTGTTGCTTTTCGGTAGGGTTTCAGTACCCTTTTCCATCCAGTCAAAGAACGCCTTTTTGCTGACCTTAATCAGCCTTCCGCTTCTAAACGCTGGAAATCCCGGCGTGTGAACCAGCTCATAGGCGCTCACTCTGGAAATTCCCATAATGCGCCGGATGTCTGCTACATCCAGAACCAGCGGAAGATCATCATAATTCTTTAATCTCTTGTTATCGTTCATTTCGTTCCTCCCATATTAAAATCAATTCTCTTGCTTCCTGTCGCCGTTCTCCCCAAAAGCCGTTATCCTAAAAGCCACATCCCTGTGGCTGCCCCATTTCTGCGGCGTTTCCCTGCATTGGTGCGCCGGATGCGTCATTTCTCCTGCCGGTCATATCCCTTTTGGACGGTCATTTACTTGTCAAGGTACTACATGGAACAAAATTACCATGTGCAATCATCATAGCGGCATATTCTTGACAAAACAATACTTTTGCGATAGCATGAGCGTAACGGATATGACTAAATTATAAAATTACCATAGGCAAAGGCAGGGAATGGCATGGAAATGGAATTTGTGCGGCATGAGCCGTGTTATGACCGGATTTTGTTTGTCCTGACGCTGGACAAGCGGAAAATGAAAGAACGGATTTTGATTGGGGAAAAATTGCAGGTGCGTTTCCGTTTACAGGGGGATATGGATGCGGATGTGCTGTGCGACACCACCCGCTCGCTTGGAACATTCCTGGCAGAATTTGAGCATGACCCTGACGGGGAATGGAACCGATTCGGCCTGGCTCCGCTGCAGGAAGCTCTGCACTCAAACCGCTGGAAGCAGCCAGCCTTAGAACAGGTCGCAGGAGAATTTCTGAAAACAAAGTTTGATACCGGCGATCCGCTGCGGATGTATGCTGCGTTCCGTATCTGGAACGGCTATCTGCTGGCAAGGGAGTCCCGAAACAGGGCGGAAGCCTGCGAGCGTTTCATGGATAAAATGAGTCCATTCACGATGGCTTTTCAGCAGAGAAGCCCGCTTCAATTTGACAGCGATACCGGCAGGCCGCAGCCGTTCCAGATTTCCAGTCGGATATTCGGCTCCGTACCGGCGGCGGAAACACGGCTTGATCTTTGGTATCCAGACAAACGGCGCACAACCGAATGTGTCGCCGCCTATGCCTCGTTCTATCCGCTCATAACCTATTACCTGAACCGGCTGAACGATAGGGGGCTTTTCTTCCGAAAGTGCAAAGTCTGCGGGTGCGTTTTCCTTGCAAAAAGCCAGCGGTATGAACTGTGCGGCGATAAATGCAGGAAGAAGCAGGCGCTTCAAAATAAACGGGAGTTTGACGAGAGGGCAAGAGAAAACAACTATGATCTGCTCTACAAAAATGAGTGCCAGAACTGGCGCAACAAGATCAACAAGGCAAAGCGGACAGAAAGATTCCCGTCTGACCGGCTAGAAGAAATGCTGACTGCTTTTGAAGCGTTCAAGAAAGAAGCGTTGCAGAGAAAAAAGGCTGTCAAAGAAAGAACAGCCAGCCCGAAAGAATTTACGGACTGGCTGTATCAGCAGAGTAGTATTATTGTAGAATTGGCCGAGAAATCCTCTTGAAATCCCTTGCTTTATTTCGCTTAAACGAATATAATTATATCAGTTTTCAAAATCCAAAATACAGGTTCGAGGTGTCGCAAGTGAATGGGTATATAACAGTTCAGGAAGCTGCTGAAAAATGGGGCGTAACGCCGCGTCAAGTTCAAATTCTTTGTAAAGAGAACAGAATTGTTGGCGCTATGCGTATGAGCCGCATTTGGATTATTCCTGAGAATGCTCAAAAACCGACCAATACCAAACGAACTTCAAATAAGACGGGAGGAAAAAGTTTGCTGCAACGCACTCTGTATAAAAAACAAAATATTGACTTATCCTCCGCGCCTTGGTCAATGCATGAATTCTTTGCCGGAAGCGGTTTAGTCGCCTATGGCTTAAAAGGTATGTTTGCACCAATTTGGGCTAACGATATTAGCGAACAGAAAGCGGCTGTATATGAAGCTAATTTTGGTTGCGAACATTTTGAACTTGGCGACATAAAAGATGTGAATGGTAGGGATTTGCCTTTCGCTCATTTATCTTGGGCCAGTTTTCCATGCCAGGATTTGTCTTTGGCTGGTTCTTTAGGCGGTATTCACGCATCCAGAAGCGGATTGGTGTGGGAATGGCTGCGTGTGTTGGATGAGATGGAAGAAAAGCCACGAATATTGGCTTTAGAGAATGTAACCGGCTTGCTTTCCACAAATGGCGGCGATAATTATCGGGTTCTCCATATGGCGCTTGTGGAGCGTGGTTACGACTGTGGAGCTATCGTTTTAAACGCTTCCCATTTTGTTCCGCAGTCAAGGCCGAGGGTTTTTGTTATTGCTGTGCAACATGGATATGCAATTCCGGCGTATCTGACCGGAGACTCCCCTTGCTGGCTGCATAATAAAGCCGCCTCTGATTTGGGTCGGTCTTTACCCGGATGGATTTGGTGGCAAGCGGAGAAACCTCCGCGCCGCCACAGCACATTAAAAGATATTATTGAAGAAGAAGCAAAATTTGATAAAGATACTGTCCTGCCGCTTGTTCCGGAACGGCACCAGATCAAGCTAAATGAGCATGACACGGTTTATGCTACGGGCTATCGCCGAACACGTCATGGAGAGCAGCAGCTAGAATTGCGCTTCGATGGTATTGCTGGTTGTTTACGAACGCCAGAAGGCGGAAGTAGTAAACAGTATTTAGTTGTGAAAAAAAATGATGAGATTCATGCTCGCCTATTAACTGTTCGTGAAGCTGCTCGATTGATGGGAGCACCGGATAGTTTTATTCTCCCTGGTAGCTACAACGATGGTTATAAAGCGATGGGAGATGCTGTCGCAATGCCAGTAGCTCAATTCATAGGAGAAAATTTCCTAACAAAACTTGCGGAGGCCGTATACGATGATTAGTACAGAAGAAAGATTAAAAGCATTTCAAGAGGAAAATAATATCTATACGAAAGGGCCGCTGTCACTAGTAGTTCAATTTACCCGACTTGTTCAGAACAAGGATTTTCCCTTAAATCCAGACGATTTTCAAACAAGCAGTAAAGGACAGGTTGCTGGACTTGGCGGCGGTAATCTCAAAAAAATATTAAAAGAGCACGGTATTACACAACAATTATCCGCAGAAGGCGGGCGCACCAGTCGCGGAAGTATGGGGTTAATGATAAAGTACGTTGATTTTCTCAACGCATGGAACGAAGAAGAAACTGTTGATTTTTCAATCGTGGAAGAATTTTGGGCGGAACAAGTTAGAGAATATTTCAGAAATCAGCCGTTTGTTTTGACCGCCGATACTTCCAAAACTATTGGAGCAAACTTAGACGAACTATTTGAACAGGCTAAGAAACGTCAGAAACAAAATCCGGGAACGCAGTATTTGGGAACGGTTTTGCAGCACTTAGTAGCCGCAAAATTATGTCTTATTATGCCTGAAAATGCATTTGAAATTCATGGCGCTTCTGTTGCAGACGCACCAACTGAACGAAGCGGCGATTTTGTTATAAACAACACGATTATCCATTGTACAACAATGCCCGGCGCTTTGCTGATTGAAAAATGCAAGGCGAACTTGCGCGGCGGATGCCATCCTGTCATCATTACAATTTTTGAGCGTGTACATACAGCATTAAATCTTGCGGAAGATGCGGGCCTTGCCGGGCGCGTTGAGGTTTGGGATATTCAGCAATTCCTTTCGTCCAATGTATATGAACATAGCCTTTTTGATGAAAGCAAGAGAAATTCTACGCTTTCAGATATTATTGGTCGTTATAATAAAATTGTTCTTGAGGCCGAAACTGATCCGAGCCTTCGCATTGAGTTTGAGGCGAGATGATTTATCATGGCGGATATTTTTAATAATGAAAAACGCTCTGAAATCATGCGAAAAGTTAAATCAAAAAAGAACAAATCAACAGAACTGCGATTGATAGACATATTTAAACAGAATGGTATTACTGGATGGAAACGCAATTATCCGGTCAAAGGACATCCCGATTTTGTATTTCTAAAAGAAAAAGTTGCAGTATTCGTAGACGGTTGCTTTTGGCATGGTCATGATTGCCGAAATACACGCCCGGCAGAAAATAAGGAATACTGGCAAAAGAAACGCGAACGTAATATGAAGCACGATAAAGATGTGACTACCATGTTTGAGGCACGCGGATGGAAAGTTCTGCGTATTTGGGAATGCGAATTAAAAAAATCAAATTACCAACTTCTTATTGATAAATTGCGTTTATTTAATCTGTTATAAAATCTTTATTTAATCATTCGATGAAAAGAGGTGAATTTAGTGAATTACTCTCCTTTACGCTATCCTGGTGGAAAAAGCAAAATAGCTCTCTTGATTCGATTAATCATCGAAAACAGTAAAAAACAGAATATAACATACATCGAACCATTTGCAGGGGGCGCAGGTGTAGCACTAGATTTACTTTTGAATGGAACAGTCAAACAAATTGTAATTAATGATTATGATAAGGCCATCTATTCCTTCTGGAGGGCATTAAAAGAATCACCGCAGGATTTGATTGATCGAATACAAAACGTTCCGCTTACCATTGACGAATGGAGACATCAAAAGGAGATATACAATACAAGGAATAGAACATATTCTATTGATTTGGGATTTGCTGCATTTTATCTTAACAGAACGAATCGTTCTGGAATCTTAACTGCCGGGCCTATAGGCGGATATGAACAAACGGGTAACTACTTAATGAATGCTCGATATAATCCCGTAATATTGACGCAACGCATTGAAGAAATTGCAAAATACAGGAAGCAAATAGCTGTTTACAATAAAGATATTCGGAGCTTTATAGATAATATAATCCCACGGTATCCAACTTCTTCCTTTGTATATTTTGATCCGCCTTATTATGTAAATGGTCAACGACTTTATAAAAATGCCCTCTCGCCGTCCGATCATTCTAAAATCGCATCTAGGATAATCAACGGCGTTAAATGCCAATGGATAATTACATACGATGATGTGCCAGAATTACGTAAAATCTATGCCGGATTTCCTCAAGGGGTATACACTTTAAATTATAGTGCGGCCAACAAAGGAAAGGGATCAGAACTAATGATATTTAAGTCACCGGAACTGATTCCGGCTTCAGAAGAAATACTAGCTTGTATGCCAGATTTCCATTTATCAAAAATATAAAAAGGACTACGAAAGATGTATAAAAAGATACAGATTAACGATTTTAGGCTTTTTCACAATCAGACTATTCTTCTTGGAGAGTATTTAACAGTGCTAAGCGGTAGAAACTCTACAGGGAAATCGACCATTTTGGGGATGATTGCAAATTCAGGTGAACTAAAGAAGAAAGATGGCGTTACATATTCCTCTCGCGCATTTCGCGCAGAGTTTAGCGAACTATTTAAAGGAAGTCGCAAATTTGATGATATAGGTGCAGATCGGCTTCAAATCACTCTTTGTGATGAGAATGGAAATGAAATTGATTATCGGAGTTTTAGGACGGCTTGGCAAACAAAAGATAAGTATAGAAAAAAGACAGTAGCGGGAGATTCGCATTCGGAAGGAAACAACAATCTTCCAGAAAATAAGCCTACACATGAAGAACGTTTTAGAGTTATTCCCTTTAAAAAGTTGGATGATGGCAAAAAAACAGAGGCGAAATTCAATTATCCAGTTCTATATTTAGGATTATCTCGACTTTTCCCAATCGGAGAATCGCAAGGTACTTCTATATCCACCAAAAGCATTGTGTTTAAATCAGATGAACACAAACGGTGGTTTGTCGAAAAATATACGAGCATTTTATCTATGCAAAGTGATTTGCAAGAAATCACAAACTATTCCATAGGCGAAACAGACAAAAAAAGCGGTATAGGCATTAGTACAGATCAATATGATTATCTGACAAATTCATCTGGTCAAGATAACCTCGGTCAGATTTTGTTGGCTATATTGTCCTTTAAAAAACTCAGAGAAGAACAGGGTGAACAGTGGCAAGGCGGAATATTGCTTATTGACGAGATTGATGCGACATTGCATCCTGCTGCTCAGAGCAAGTTAATAAAACTTTTTATTCAAGAAGCAAAAGAAAACAAAATCCAAATCGTGCTTACCACACATAGTCTCAGCTTCTTAAAGGATATTTGTGGACGAATTGCATATAATAGTCACGATGAGTCTGTGAACAATAAAGTTGAACTGTATTATTTAACTAATGCCAATCGAAAGTTAGAAATAAAGCGCAATACTCCGTTCACAGAGATTGAGAGTGACTTGATGGTTAATTCAATAGTGCAAAACAGCAATAAAATAAAACTGTATTCGGAAGATGCTGAAGCTCGTTGGTTCTTGTCGCATATTGTCGGTGACTATTTACCATATGTCGAGGTTTTAGATGTGACGATAGGGTGCGACCAATTAATAAACCTCTATGGGGCTGACCTTCAATATTTTGGCAATACCTTAATTGTTTTTGATGGAGATGTGACAGACACGCAGTTAAACAAAATACCCAAACGAACCAGAGATAATCTAGGAAACATTCTTTCACTACCAGGTGGAAAACGCCCAGAAGAAGTTATTTATGATTACCTGCTCTCATTAGGTGCAGATCATGATTTTTGGACAGGTGGTGCACAGCGTGTAGGATTCACTTGGGATTATTTTAATGAACACGGCCCTCTATCTGAGGATTATCGCCAACAAAAGGACAGAGAAAAATACAAAAAATGGTTTCTTGACCATCAGCAATATTTTGATACGACAAAATTAATGGATTATTGGATGCGTGATAAATCGGGTTTAGTTTCCTCTTTCAAAACCGAATTTAAGACTGCGCACAACCATATCGCTAAAAGAATGATGACATTCACGATTGAAGAATAATGCAAAGGCAAGCGTTGTCCTATGCTCTGGATAGACGCTTGCTTTTGCATTTGAAGTTTATATAAGCGTGGTGTTGCTATGTCTGGTGTGGTATCCTTAACTATGGGAAACCCCGCACTATTATCCCAAAATATATCCTGGATAACGAATTTTAAATTTTAACCTATAAGTAGGCGTTTGTATAGTGAAACACAATACAAAAAAGTTTGTAATAAAACATTTCTTGGCGTAATGGCGCTTTACATGCTAAAATAATTATATAAGTTTTTTTGAAGAAATAGCTAAAGGAAATTGGTAAGTTTTATTTAGAAGAGGAGCGTTTATTATGACTAACGTAGATTTGCAGAATCAGGAATTGTTGGCGGTGATTGGCAAAATAGCTTCTGTGTTGGAAAAAGAGCCTGCTTTGCAAGAAAAGCTGGAGGCAGTTACCAATATTGACAGCGCCTACGAAATTATGCAGCCTTATTTAGAAAATGTTACTAAAGAGGTTTTTGCCGCTGCCTGCGAAACAGTTAAAAAAATGGCAGAGGAAGCAGAGCCTGTAAAGGCGTTGTCCGACGATGAGTTGGATAATGTTACCGGTGGTGGTAGTTTTTGGAGTGATTTCAAAAAAGGTTTTGTCGGTACATTTAAAGTAATTGGCAGTGCCATAGCTTATGCTGGTTCCGCTACTACTAAAAGCGATGGCATCATAAAAACGACTGGCGATATGCTGAAGAAAAATGTCAAAGAATTGTCCGACCTTGTACATAATAGATAAAATTTAAAAGTGTTTTTGCTTATGACCATCTGTTGAGCGGGTGGTCATTTTTTTACCGTTTATTTTTCACAACAGTAATAAATATGTAAAATATCGCCGCAATCGCTGGACAAAAGCATGTTTATTGCTTATAATAAGCTAACTGCGGTAATAAAATAAATTTTTTAAAGAAAGGAGCTGAAAAATATGCAGAAAAAAATGACTGCCCAAGAATGGACTAAACGACCGACCTTGCAGGAACTGAATCGCGAGATTGTAAAGCGTTCCTCTAAAAAATAAGCAAGCGTAGGTAAGTAACGGACGGCTAGGCAGCTCACGACGCCTGGTCTTTTTTTATGCCTAAAATTGGGCGCGCGGATGCTTTGTCGCTAATGTGCGATTGTCTTGCTTGAGCTGGCAGAACGGGTTATAATATATAAAAAAGTTTACTGTTATAATAAAACGCGATAAATTAGAGGGAGCATTATGCAATTAGTAGTAGATAAAATCGGCAAGGCCTTTGGCATTCATGAAATATTTAAAAATGTCAGCTTTATGATAGAAAATGGCGAACACGTAGGTCTGGTAGGTGTCAACGGCAGCGGCAAAACCACGCTGCTGCGCTGCCTTTTGCAGCCTGATTGGATAGACGCGGGCGCGATAAAATTTGAGCCAGGCACTAGCGTGGGCTATGTACAGCAGGGCTTTACCGATATTCATGGTACGATTTGGCAGTTTATGAGCGAAGCATGCCCGGAAATTACGACGCTGCGCAAAAAGCTGGCAGATTTAGAGCAGGCTGCCGACAGTCTGGAGGGAGAGGCGCTGGATCAGTGCCTAGAGGAATATAGCCGCGTTACCAAGCGTTATGAATTTATCGACGGCTATAATTTTGAAAACCGCATTAAGCGCGTGCTAATCGGACTGGGCTATACGGAAAACTGGTGGAGCCACGAAGCCAATAATTTGAGCGGCGGACAAAAAACAAGATTGATGCTGGCGGCCGCGTTGGTGCGTAATCCTGATTTTATGATTTTGGACGAACCTACCAACCATTTGGATATTCTGATGACGCAATGGCTGGAAAAATATTTGCAGGAATTTAAAGGCGGACTTTTGGTAGTCAGCCATGACCGCGCTTTTTTGGATAACGTGGCGACGCGCATTTTGGAAATGGAAGGCGGCAAGCTGCAATCCTTCAAGGGCAATTACAGCCGTTATTTGGAGCAGAAGGCCATACAATCTGCTACTTTGGAAGCAGCGTATAACGCGCAGCAGGATTATATTGCCCGCACGGAAGCGTATATTCGCAGATTTAAGGCGGGCATCAAAAGTAAAATGGCGCGCGGCCGTCAATCACAGCTGGACAGGCTGGAGCGTCTGGACGCGCCGGCGCATAACGAAGAATTTCAGCTGCGCCTGCCACCGGCAGCAGAATGCGCCGAAAGAGTTTTAATTATGGAGGATTTAACCATTGGCTATGGTGAGAAAATTTTGGCCAGGGGTATAAATTTAACGCTGCGCCGCGGTGATAAAGCAGCGCTTTTAGGCGCTAACGGTACGGGCAAAACTACGTTGCTGCGCACGCTTTTAGGCGAAATTGCTCCTTTAAAGGGGCGCGCTAAAATTGGCAACAGAGTGCAGATTGGTTATTTTTCTCAAAGCTACGAGCGGCTGGAGCCCCAGCAAACGCTGCTGGAAAATTTTGTTATTGAATACGGCTTTACCGAGGAGCATACCCGCTCCATGCTAGGCGGCATGCTGTTTCACGGCGACGACGTTTTCAAAAAAATTGGCGAATTGAGCGGCGGACAAAAGGCGCGCCTGGTGCTTTTGAAGCTGGTGCTGGACGGCGCTAATTGTTTGGTGCTGGACGAACCGACCAACCATCTTGACATTATGGCGCGGGAAACGGTGGAGGCGGCGTTGGAAGCCTTTGATGGCACGGTGTTGGTTGTCAGCCACGATAGATATTTTGTCAACGAGGTAGCCAATCGCATTTGGGAAATTGAAAATCAACAGGTGAAGGATTACAAGGGTAATTACGATTTTTATTTAGAAGAAAAGGAAAAAATCGCTCAAGCGCAGGCTGCGGCGAAGGCGGAAGAGGAAAAGCAGCAGGCTTACGCAGTTGAACAGGCGAAGAAAAAAACTGCGGCGCAAACTGCAACGCCTAGCGCCAAGAAAAACGATAAGCAACGGCGTTACAGTCCGGAGGAAGCGGCGAAGCTGCTGCCTAAGGTGGAGCTTTCTATCCGTGAGCAGGAGGCTATGATGGGACTTTTGGAAAAGCAGATGGCGGATCCGGCAAATCATGCTGACCCGGCGCACAGCGCGGCTATGGCGGCGGAGCATGAAGCTTATGAAGCCAAAATTGCGGAGCTGATGGAAAAGTGGGAGCTGCTCATGGAAACGGCGGAGGAATAATTATGGCTGCTCATGAGGAATATATGCGCTTGGCGTTGGAAGAAGCGCGCAAGGCGGCGGCAATCGGTGAAATTCCCATCGGCGCAGTGCTGGTGTGCGGCGGCGAAGTTATTGCTGTGGCGCACAATATGCGCGAAAGCTGGCAGGATAGCACGGCGCACGCAGAGATTATCGTGATTCAGGAGGCGTGCAAAAAATTGGGACGCTGGCGTCTCAGCGGCTGCACGCTGTATGTCACGGTGGAGCCATGCCCCATGTGCAGCGGCGCTATTGTCAACAGCCGCATAGATACGGTGGTGTATGGATGTCCCGACGTAAAGGCGGGCGGAGCGGAATCAATTTTTAATATTATCACCAATCCTAATCTCAATCACTGCGCGGAGGTTATCAGCGGCGTGTGCGAGGAAGAATGCGCGCAGGTGATGAAAAATTTTTTTCAGCGTCGCCGTAAAGAAAATAAAGCGAAAAAGCAACAGACTGCGGCAGGGTGTTGCCAAGAGGAAAAAAATCAGCTATAATAATTTAGTACAGATTATGGCTTACGATACAGCAACTGATTTGTAAGCAGCAGGTTGTGCGTTAATTTTGTACGAAATTTTGGAGATGTAGCGAAGTGGTCATAACGCGCCCGACTCGAAATCGGGTCAGCCCTTAGCTGGGCCCGTGGGTTCGAATCCCACCATCTCCGCCAAATAAAATTTAAAAATAAATTTTTAGCAGCTATGCGGAAGTGTAGCTGCTATTTTGTTTTCTAACGTATGAATGTTTCTTCATGTCACGAAACACGACGGGAACAAATGTTTGGGTAAAATGTGCTATCAATGTTGTTACTGTGCGCATTATATATCGCTCGTTCAACGCGTTTTTTTACGCTCGCTGCGGGCGGAAGCAGAACGAAATCTCGCAAAACTCGCTACGCTCAAACATTGCTCGATTTCTATGCTTCCCTGTCCTCGCTCGCTAAAAAACGCTATCTTCACTACGCGATATATAAATGCGCTGGGATAGTTTAAATTGAAGTTGTGGCGTACTTATTTAAGGCACAGCCGCTTAGAAAAATTTAACAGATAGACGATAGTATGATATACTAATTAAAAAAGATGCTAGGTATTACTTGGGAGCGTTTTGAGATGTTCAAAACGCTCATGAGCTGAAAAATAAAATCCGCAAGCAACCGGGAGCGATTGGCCATGAAATATAATCTGCCTGACAGAGTTTTGCAAGATATAAAAAAATATGCTGAATTATACGGAATAAAAAAGGTAATTTTATTTGGCTCCCGTGCAAGAGGAACTCACAGCGAGCGTAGCGATATTGATATTGCAGTAAGCGGTGGTAATACTGCGGAATTTAGTCTAGAAATAGACGAGCAGGCGCATACGCTGCTGATGTTTGATGTGGTTGATTTTGACGGACATATTTCAGATGAACTGCAAAAGGAAATTGAAAGGGACGGTATCGTAATCTATGAAAAAGATTGATAATTTTTCAGCAAGTCTAACTGCACTTAAAGAAGCTGATTTTGCACAGGCTAAGGAAAGCGTTATTTATAGAACTGGCATTGTGGGACAGTTTAATTTAACTTTTGAGCTGGCGTGGAAAGCGTTGCAAGCAGTTTTGCGTCTGCATAATGTCAGCGGCGCTGAAACAGGCTCGCCGCTTAGTATTTTAAAATTAGCTTACAAATGCGTCTTTATTTCTGATTCCGAAGTGTGGATACTCATGCACAAAAAAATAAACGTGGCTACCCACGAATATAGTGAAGAAGATATTGACGCTTTGATAATTCTTATCCGTGATAGTTTTATTCCTGCATTTGCAAATTTGCTGCATACGCTTATTGAGAAAGAGGCGGAGGCAGTAAGCGACAGCTGGGATGATGAAATGCAGAAAACCTAAAGGAAGTATTACAATGAGTGACGTATATATTATGGGCTATAAAGTGAATACAAATTTACGTAAGATTATACCCCAAGCAGTGCTTTTTACTAAAAACGATGAAAAAATAACAGTTGAGATGGTGCAGAGTGCGACTGATTATATTTTAGGGATATTGGCTATACAAAATCCATTGGTTGCTAAATACAAAAAAGCAAAAATATTTTTTTTTGGCTATCAAGTTGATATTAGAAAATAAACAACCACCCAAAATAAGCAAAGATGATGTGAAGATTGTTATAGATGTATTAGAAGAAATTCATAACATGTATGCAAAATCTGATGCGGAAAAAATATTTAACGCAAGGTGTGCTTTGCAATGCAAATTGATGGTTATTAGTTTAGGTGGAAATGATATAAATGATATATAGGTAAAAAATTGTGTCCCAGCGTACTGATTTACGGTATGTTGGGATATTTTTTTATGTAGATTTTAAGAAAAATAGCTTACAGCAAAAAGAAAATTTCTATAATAATAGAGCGTTGGTGTAGTTGTCAATGGTGTGATATAATATATAATAGGAAAATTTTAATTTTGATTTATGCCGGCTTATTTGCGAACGGCCTATGAAGTTGTAAAGTAGTGAAAAGCTTTATTATAAAGTGTTAGTTTGATATTTAATAAAGTGTTTAAAGAGTAAGGCTTGTGTTTTGTCAAATATTTTATAGTATAACTTCCGATAATTTATGATTATAAGAAGCACTATTATAAAAGGAGAATATAAAATGGGTACAATTTTAGCGAAAAAAGAAATGTCCGAAGAAGATATTAAATTGCAGTATATTACTCCTGCGCTTACTTCCAAATGGGATAGAAGCAAAATTACTATGGAAACGCAAGTTACAGATGGCAAAATCAATTTAAAAGGTAATTTTGCGTTTCGTGAAAAACCCAAGCGCGCAGATTACATCCTTTATCTAAATACTAATAATCCGATTGCTATTATAGAAGCTAAAGATAATAAACACAGTATTTCTCATGGTTTACAGCAGGCTATGGCTTATGCTCAAATGCTGGATTTACCGTTTGCATATAGCTCTAATGGCGACGGTTTTGCCGAACATGATTTTTTGACAGGCAAAGAAAGAATATTTGCGTTAGACGAGTTTCCTACTGAAATGGAACTAATAGCTCGATTTAAATTAGAAAAAGGCGTAACTCCGCTTCAAGAAAAAGTCATCGAACAACCTTATTACAGCAGTCAAAATACTTATCCGCCGCGTTATTATCAAAGAATTGCAGTAAATAGAACTGTGGATGCCATAGCTAGAGGACAAAATCGTATTTTACTTGTAATGGCTACCGGCACGGGAAAAACCTATACCGCTTTTCAGATTGGTTATCGTATGCTGCAAAGCGGTTTGAAACGCAAAATTCTTTATCTTGCCGACCGTAATATTCTTGTTGACCAATCTATTCAGCAGGATTTTGCGCCTTTGGAAAAAGTTATTCATAAAATCAATGTAGCTAAAGAAAATAAAAGTACCATTACTTCTCATGAAGTATATTTTTCTTTGTATCAGCAGTTAGTTGGTGATGATGATAAGGAACATTTCAGCGAATTATTTACGCCGGATTTTTTTGACCTTATTATTGTCGATGAATGTCATCGCGGTTCTGCGAAAGAAGAAAGTCGTTGGCGCAGAATTTTGGAATATTTCAATTCTGCTACTCAAATTGGTATGACTGCAACGCCCAAAGAAACAAAATATGTTTCTAACTTAAATTATTTTGGTGAGCCTGTTTATCTATACAGCTTGAAAGAGGGCATAGAAGATGGCTTTCTTGCGCCGTTTAAGGTTATCAATATTATGACCGATATTGGTGACGGCTGGCGTCCGTATAAGGGACAAAGAGATATTCACGGTAACGAAATTGAAGATCGCATTTATACTAATAGTGATTACGATTATACTATTATTATTGAAGACCGCATTCAGCAAGTTGCTGCGGAAATTACCAATTATCTGAAAAATACAGACCGTATGGCTAAAACTATTGTGTTTTGTCCAACAGAAGATGCTGCGGAACGTATGCGTCAGGCTTTAGTAAATCTTAACGCTGATATGGTCAAAGAAAATCCTGACTATGTGCATTACAGGCAGTGATGAATATGGAAAAAAGAAGCTGGATTATTTTATTTCGGTTTCTTCTCCTTATCCTGTTATTGCAACTACTTCCAAATTGTTGTCCACAGGTGCAGATTGCAAAATGACTAAGCTGATTGTACTGGATGAAATGATTGGTTCTATGACCGAGTTCAAGCAAATTATCGGCCGTGGTACAAGACTGCGCGAAAAAGAAGGTAAAATTTATTTTGTAGTAATGGATTTTCGCAATGTAACTAGATTATTTGCCGATCCGGATTGGGATGGACCGATTGAAATTGATTCTGATTTTAAGCCTAGTGGTGTACCTCCAACTCCTGAACTTATTGACCCGCCTAAACCAGTGACACCTCCGGATAATCCAAATTCCAAACCTATTGTTGGGATTGACGGCTGTAAGGTGAAGGTTATCAATAAAACTGTATCTGTTTACGACGCTAACGGCAAATTGCTTAGACAAGAAAGCATAGTTGATTACACTAAGGAAAATGTTCGCGGTGAATATGCGTCACTGGATAATTTTATAAGGCAGTGGTCAAAAGAAGAAAAGAAAGCCAAAATTAAAGAACTGCTTTTAGAGCGCGGCATAGACCTTGAACTGATGAAAGCAGAGCAAAATATGGCTGATGTTGACGATTTTGATTTTATTTGTCATGTAGCTTTTGATAAAAAACCTTTAACTCGTAAAGAACGGGTTAATAACGTAAAAAAACGCGATTTTTTACGTAAATATAACGGCGTTGCTAAAGAAGTTTTAGAGGCTCTGCTAGATAAATATATGAATATCGGTATTTACGAAATAGAAAAGACGGAAATTTTAAAGCTTGACCCGCTGCGGAAATTTGGCAAGCCTACTAAAATTGCAGAATATTTTGGCGGCAGGGATAAATATGAGCAAGCGGTAAAAGAGCTGGAAGCAGTGATTTATGCAGATGAGGCGGTATAAAATATGAGTAATCTATCGGGATTTGTAAAAAGATTGCGCGATATTATGCGCAACGACGCGGGTATCAACGGCGATGCCCAGAGGATTGAACAGATTGCATGGATGTTATTTTTAAAAGTATATGACGCTAAGGAGCAGGACTGGGAGTGGGATGATAAAAATTATCTTTCCATTATTCCCGAAGCATGTCGTTGGCAGAATTGGGCTGTAGATGACCATACCGGCAAGGCGCTGACAGGCGATAAACTGCTTGATTTTGTAAACAATACTTTGTTTCCCACACTGAAAACTTTGCCAGTTGACGCTAATACTCCTATTAAAAAAGCTATTGTACAAACTACCTTTGCCGATGCCAATCAATATATGAAAGACGGTGTTTTGCTGCGTCAGATTATCAATATTATTGACGAACTTGACCTTGGCGATTACGAGGAAAGCCATGCTTTTGGAGAAATTTACGAAACTATTTTAAAAGAATTACAAAGCGCCGGGTCTTCTGGTGAATTTTATACTCCGCGCGCAGTTACCGATTTTATGGCCAAGATGATTGCGCCTAAAGTTGGCGAAAAGGTTGCAGATTTTGCCTGCGGCACGGGCGGATTTCTTACAAGCTGGTTGAAAGAGCTGGAGCAAAAGATTAAAACTACCGAAGACCAAAAGGCTTACGAAACATCCATTTTTGGCATTGAAAAAAAGCAGTTTCCCTATATGCTGTGCATTACTAATATGTTGCTGCATGGAATAGATGTACCTAAAATTTACCATGATAATTCTTTGTTGAAAGATGTTTTGGATTATACGGAAGATGACCAGTTTGACGTTATTTTAATGAATCCTCCTTACGGCGGCAATGAAAAAGCAGAAGTGAAAAATCATTTTCCGTCTGATTTGGCAAGTAGCGAAACTGCTGATTTGTTTATGTCCGTGATTATGTATCGCTTGCGCAAGAATGGGCGCGCCGCAGTGATCTTGCCGGACGGTTTTTTGTTTGGTACAGATAATGCTAAAGTTGCTATTAAGAAAAAACTGTTTACAGAATTTAACCTGCATACGGTAATTCGTATGCCCCGCAGCGTATTTGCACCATATACTTCTATTACTACTAATATTTTATTCTTTGACCGCACCAAACCGACAGAAGAAACATGGTTCTATCGTCTTGATATGCCTGACGGATATAAAAATTTCTCTAAAACCAAACCTATGGAGCTAAAGCATTTTGCACCGGCTATGGAGTGGTGGAATAATCGAGAAGAAATCAATATAGACTGCTTTGATAAGGCAAAAAAATATACCGCAGAAGAAATTGCCACCAAAAACTATAATATAGACCTGTGCGGGTATCCACATGAGGAAGAAGAAATTTTACCGCCTAAAGAATTGATTCAGCAATATCAAGAGAAACGCGCCAGCTTAAATGCGGATATTGACCGTATTTTGGCGCAAATTACAGAAATATTGGGCATTGATTTGGAGGAAAAAGCATGAATGGCCAGCAATTAAAAAATTCTATATTGCAAATGGCTGTGCAAGGAAAACTTGTTCCGCAAGACCCAAATGATGAACCAGCTTCGGTATTATTGGAAAAAATTCGTAAAGAAAAAGAACGGCTTATCAAAGAGGGTAAAATAAAAAAAAGAAAAAAATCCATCCTTCATTTTTCGTGGAGCCGATAATTTGCCTTATGAGAAAGTTGGCA
>ULSP01041913.1_pt1 | contig 49612 bp, 68 predicted proteins | sample 1956811 | NCBI WGS metagenome assembly ULSP01 (sample SAMEA4835711, study PRJEB28245) | human gut metagenome | biome: gut microbiome; material: fecal sample | place: Denmark | collected 2008
CGGTCGTACCGTTGGCGCCGGCGTTGTTTCCGAAGTTGAAGAAGCTTAATTCCGGAAATTTTAATTTTAAGTTAGATCCCTGATTTATATGAGGGGGGATAGTCACCCCCTCATATTCTTATGTTTGTTGGTATGGCCCTGCGATGATGTGAAAGGTTGCTTGCCTGTTAGACAGGGAGATTTTCACGGAGTATGTCCGTTCATAGAAACTGGGCGATTTTAGGAGGTTATTTTTTTAATGGCTAAGTCTCAAAAGATTAGAATACGCCTGAAAGCGTATGACCACAAAGCACTTGATCAAAGTGCTACAAAGATTGTAGAAACTGCAAAACGCACCGGCGCACAAGTTTCCGGTCCGATTCCCCTTCCTACTGAGAAAAACATTTACACTATTCTGCGTTCTCCGCATGTAAACAAAGATTCCCGTGAGCAATTCGAAATGCGTACTCACAAAAGACTTGTAGACATTCTGGAACCCACCGCTAAGACCGTAGATGCTTTGATGCGTCTTGATCTTCCCGCTGGCGTAGATATCGAAATTAAACTGTAAGGAGGAGGTGCAATAATGGCTAAAGGTATCTTAGGCAAGAAACTGGGCATGACCCAAATTTTTGAAGCTGACGGCAAGCTGATTCCTGTAACTGTTGTAGAAGCAGGTCCTTGCGTAGTACTTCAAAACAAAACCGAAGAAACAGATGGTTACAACGCTGTTCAACTTGGTTTTGGTGAAATCAAAGAAAAACATACCACCAAACCGATGAAAGGCCATTTTGACAAAGCTGGCGTAGCACCGGTTAAGTTTGTCAGAGAATTGCGTCTGTCTGCTCCTTCTGAATATACAATTGGTCAAAAAATTACCGCTGACATTTTCGAAGCTGGTGAATTGATCGATGCAAGCGGCGTATCCCGCGGCAAAGGCTTTGCAGGCACTATTAAGCGTCACAATTTCGCTCGTGGTCCTATGAAACACGGTTCCAAATCTCATCGTGAACCCGGTTCTATGGGTCCCATGCATTCTGGTCCTGGCGGCCGCGTAATTAAAGGCAAAAAACTGCCTGGCCGTATGGGTAATCAAAATGTAACCGTTCAACGTCTGGCTGTTGTTCGTGTAGACGCAGAACGTAATCTTATTTTAGTTAAAGGCGCCATTCCTGGTGCTATCGGTTCTTACGTAGTTATTAAAGAAACCGTAAAACCTAAGAAATAAGATAAGCGAAAGAAAGGAGGATGCTTCTAAATGCCGAAGTTATCAGTATATAATCTGGCCGGTCAAGTTGCCGGTGAAATAGAATTAAATGATTCCGTATTTGGCGCTGAATTTAACGAAGCTGTAGTACATCAAGCAGTTGTAATGCAGCTTGCAAATCAACGTCAAGGTACTTCCGCAACCAAGACCCGTGGTATGGTTCGTGGCGGTGGCCGTAAGCCTTGGAAACAAAAAGGTACCGGTCATGCTCGTTGCGGCTCTAACCGTTCTTCTATTTGGGTAGGTGGCGGCTGTACCTTTGGTCCCCAACCCCGCAGCTATGCAAAGAAAATGCCCCGCAAAGCTCGTCGTTTGGCACTGTGCTGCGCACTCTCTGCTAAAGTTGCAGCAGGCGAATTGGTTGTAGTTGAGGGCTTGGCTTTCGACGCTCCCAAAACTAAACAAGTAGCTTCCATGCTTAACGCTTTCGAAGCTGCTGATAAAAAGGCTCTGATCATTACCGATGGTTCCAATGCAAATGTTGAGCTTTCCGCTCGTAATCTGCCGAAGGTTACTACCATCACCAACACGGGCCTGAACTGCTTTGATATCCTGAACAGCAGCAAGGTTTTCCTTGCTAAAGATGTTGTAGAAAAAATTGAGGAGGTGCTCGCATAATGGCTGCTAATCCTCGCGATTTACTGCTTCGCCCCATCATCACTGAAAAGACTTCTCAGATGATGCAGGAGAACAAATACACCTTCCAGGTTCCCCTGGACGCTAACAAAGTAGAAATTCGTCAAGCTGTAGAAGCAGTTTTTGGCGTAAAGGTTGTTAATGTAAACACTATCCGCGTTATGGGCAAAACCAAACGTATGGGTAAATATGTTGGCAAACGTTCCGATTATAAGAAAGCAATCGTGAAGCTTGCTGAAGGCAATACGATTCCCCTTTTCGAAGGAATGTAATTAACGTATAATAGGAGGTCAAGTTAAATGGCTATTAAAAGCTTTAATCCGTATTCTCCTTCCAGACGCTTTATTACTGTGTCTGCCTTCGAAGAGATTACGACTGACAAGCCTTACCGCCCGCTTGTTGAAAAACTCGATAAACACGCTGGCCGTAACAATACCGGTAAAATGACTGTCCGTCATCAAGGCGGCGGCCATAAAAGACAATATCGTATCATTGACTTCAAACGCAATAAAGACGGCATTCCCGCTAAAGTTGCTACCATTGAATACGATCCTAACCGTAACGCTCGCATCGCTTTAGTAAATTATGCAGACGGCGAAAAACGTTACATCATCGCTCCGCTGGACCTTAAGGTTGGCGATACCGTAGTAAGCGGTGCTGACGCAGATATCAAAACCGGTAACTGCCTGCCGCTGAAAAACATTCCTCTTGGTACTACCGTACACAATGTAGAAATGAAAATCGGTAAGGGCGGCCAAATGGCTCGCAGCGCTGGTACTAGTGCTCAGCTGATGGCTAAAGAAGGCGACTATGCTCTGCTGCGTCTGCCCTCTGGCGAAATCCGTAAAGTACATATCAACTGCCGTGCAACCATTGGTATGGTTGGCAACATTGATGCTGAAAATATCTGCATCGGTAAAGCAGGCCGTAGCCGTTGGTTGGGTATCCGTCCTGCAAACCGCGGCGTTGTAATGAACCCGAACGACCATCCGCACGGCGGCGGCGAAGGCCACTCCCCCGTTGGTCGTAAGCGTCCTGTTACTCCTTGGGGTAAATGTGCATTCGGTACTCGTACTCGCAAAGAGAAAAAAGCTTCTACTAAATTAATTTTGAAACGTAGAACAAAATAATAGAACAGGATAAAGAAAGGAGGCTAACCTAGTGTCCAGATCAGTTAAAAAAGGACCTTTTGTCCATGCAAGTCTTTTGAAAAAAATTGACGCGCTTAATGCCGCTAATGATAAAAAAGTTGTTAAGACTTGGTCTCGCAGCTCTACTATTATTCCGTCTTTCGTTGGTCACACCATTGCGGTTCATGACGGACGCAAACATGTTCCGGTATTTATTACCGAGGATATGGTAGGCCACAAATTGGGAGAATTTGCTCCTACTCGTACTTACAAAGGTCACGCAGATAAGACCACCGGCTTAAAATAAGGGGAAGGGAGGAAATAAAGAATGGAAGCAAAAGCAGTTGCTAAATATATCCGCATTGCTCCGCGCAAACTGCGCATCGTAATCAATCTGATCCGCGGCAAATCCGTTGGTGAAGCATTCGCTATCCTCAAATTCACCCCGAAGGTTGGTTCTGAGGTAATAGAGAAAGTTCTGCGCAGTGCAGTTGCAAATGCAGAACATAACTTTGACATGAACGTGGATAATCTGATCGTATCTTCCTGCTTCGTTGATGCAGGTCCGACCATGAAACGCATTCATCCCCGTTCCCGTGGACAGGCTTTCAAAATTTTGAAACGCTCTAGCCATGTAACTGTAGCAGTTAAAGAAAAATAATATCCCGTCAGAAGGAGGGAAAAGATAGTGGGTCAAAAAGTTAATCCGCATGGTCTGCGTGTTGGCGTTATCAAAGGCTGGGATTCCAAATGGTACGCTGATAAAGACTATGAGAAGTACTTGTTAGAAGATATTAAAATCCGTGAATTCATTAAAGAAAAATTGTTCTTGTCCGGTATCTCCAAGGTAGAAATTGAACGCGCATCCAACAAAGCCCGCATTTCCATCCATACTGCAAAACCTGGTATGGTAATCGGTCGTCAAGGCAGCAACATTGAACTGCTCAAATCCGACCTGAAGAAAATGACTGAAAGCGCTATCGACATCAACATTGTAGAAGTTAAAACCCCGGATATGGACGCAACCTTGGTTGCAGAGAACATTGCAGCTCAATTGGAACGCCGTATTGCTTTCCGTCGTGCAATGAAACAATGCGTTGGTCGCACCATGCGTATGGGCGCTAAGGGTATTAAAATTACCTGCGGTGGTCGTCTGGGCGGCGCTGAAATTGCCCGTAGCGAGTCTTATCGTGAAGGCAGCATTCCTCTGCACACTCTGCGTGCTGACATTGATTATGGCACTGCAGAAGCTCATACCACTTATGGCCGTATCGGCATTAAGGTATGGATCTACAAAGGCGAAGTTCTTCCTGAAAGCAAAGAAGCAGTTAAGGCTGCTCCGGCAAAGGAGGCATAATCAGACATGTTATTACCGAAGAGAGTTAAACATCGTAAACAACATAGAGGTCGTATGACCGGTCGTGCTATGCGTGGCAATAAAATTGCTCATGGCGATTTTGGTCTGGTAGCACTGGAACCCGCTTGGATTACTAACCGTCAAATCGAAGCAGCTCGTATTGCTATGACTCGTTATATTAAACGTGGCGGCCAAGTATGGATTCAAATTTTCCCTGACAAACCGATTACCGCAAAACCTGCTGAAACTCGTATGGGTTCCGGTAAAGGTTCTCCGGAATACTGGGTAGCAGTAGTTAAACCTGGTCGCGTTCTGTTCGAAATGAACGGTGTAAGCGAAGAAGTTGCTAAGGAAGCTATGCGTTTGGCAAGCCATAAACTGCCTATCAAATGCAAATTTGTAACCAAAGCACAACAGGAAGCAGAAGCTGCCGCACAAGAAAAGGGTGGTGAAGCTTAATGAAAACAACAGAAATTCGTGAATTGTCTGCTGCTGAGTTAGACACCAAATTGGCAGATTTGAAAGAACAGCTTTTCAATCTGCGTTTTCAAATGGCAACCGGTCAATGTGAAAACCCGTTAAAAATTCGTGACGTAAAAAAATCCATTGCCCGTATCAAAACAATTCAGCGTGAACGTGAGCTCAAGGCTTAACTGTTTTGAAGTATAACAAGGAGGAAACAGTCGTGACCGAAGAAAGAAACGCACGTGTTACCCGTGTTGGTAAAGTTGTCAGCGATAAAATGCAGAAAACTGTAGTAGTTGCAGTAGAACGTTTCGTTCAGCATCCGCTGTACAAAAAAGGCGTACAACATACTATTAAATTTAAAGCTCATGACGAAAATAACGAAGCACACATTGGCGACGTAGTCCAAATTATGCAGACTCGTCCGCTGTCCAAAGATAAATGCTGGCGCGTTATTGAGATTTTAGAGCGTGCAAAATAATTTTGCCGAGTGCTAGTCCGGCAAGGGAGGGAAATCCATGATACAACAACAAACTATCCTTAATGTTGGTGATAACACTGGCGCTAAGAAGGTTATGTGTATCCGTGTATTAGGCGGTTCTTACCGTAAATATGCTAATATCGGTGACGTTATCGTATGTGCTGTTAAAGATGCATCACCCGGTGGCGTTGTAAAAAAAGGTGACGTAGTTAAAGCAGTTGTTGTTCGTTCCGCTAAGGGTGTTCGCCGCGCTGACGGTTCCTACATCCGCTTTGATGAGAACGCTGCTGTAATTATTAAAGACGACAAGAGCCCTCGCGGCACCCGTATTTTTGGGCCTGTTGCTCGTGAGCTCCGTGAAAAAGACTTCATGAAAATCATTTCTCTGGCACCGGAAGTGCTGTAAGAAATTAGATAACGCACTGTAAGGAGGTGTTCTTGACATGGCAAATGCTGTAAAGCTGCATGTTAAAAAAGGCGATACCGTTCTTGTTTTGTCCGGTAAGGACAAAGGCAAGCAAGGTAAGATCGTTGAAGCTCTGCCGAAGAAAGCCAAAGTGGTTGTTGAAGGCATCAATAAAGTAAAACGTCATACCAAACCGTCTCAAGCAAATCCTCAAGGCGGTATTATTACTAAGGAAGCTCCGATTTCTGCTTCTAAAGTAATGGTGGTATGCCCGGCTTGTAAAAAAGCTACCCGTATTAAAAAGACCGAAGTTGCTGGTGCTTTCGTAAGAACCTGCAAAAAATGCGGTGAAGTAATCGATAAATAATTTTCCGGGAAAGGAGGAACTTACTGAATGGCAAAGACCAGATTGCAAGAAAAATATTTGGCTGAAGTTGTTAAAGGACTTCAAGACAAATTCCAATATAAAAATGTAATGGAAATTCCTAAACTTGAGAAAGTAATCATCAACATGGGTGTTGGCGAAGCAGTTGGCAACAGCAAAGCTTTGGAATCCGCAGTTGCTGATATGACTCAAATTGCAGGTCAGAAACCTGTAATCACTAAAGCTAAAAAATCCATTGCAGCTTTCAAAGTACGTCAAGGTATGCCTTTGGGGGCTAAAGTTACCCTGCGTGGCGATCGCATGTACTATTTCCTTGATAAACTGATGAATCTCGCTCTTCCGCGTGTACGTGACTTCCGCGGTGTTAGCGCTTCTGCTTTTGACGGCCGCGGCAACTACGCTTTGGGCCTCAAAGAACAATTGATTTTCCCGGAAATCGAATACGATAAGATCGATAAAGTTCGTGGCATGGATATCATCATTGTAACTACCGCTAAGACTGACGAAGAAGCTAGAGAATTGCTCAGACTTCTCGGAATGCCGTTTGGCGCATAAGTGAGGAGGGAATACCGTGGCTAAAAAAGCCCTGATTGAAAAATGGAAAGGCGAACCTAAATATGAAGTTCGCCAATATAACCGCTGCAAAGTATGCGGCAGACCTCATGGCTATATGCGTAAATTTGGCCTCTGCCGTATCTGCTTCCGTGAATATGCTTACAAAGGTGCTATTCCGGGCGTAACTAAAGCAAGCTGGTAAGACAGACAACAAGGAAGGAGGGTATTTAAGTATGGTAATGACCGACCCGATTGCTGATATGCTTACCCGTATTCGTAACGCAAATTCAGTTCATCACGATAAAGTTGAAATCCCCAGCAGCAAGATGAAACTTGCTATCGCAGAAATTCTGAAAGCTGAGGGCTTCATTAAAGATTTTGAAGTTATTGCTGACAACAAGCAAGGTGTTATCAAAGTCAGCCTGAAATACGGTGCAAATAAAGAGAAAGTTATCTCCGGTATTAAACGTATTTCCAAACCCGGTCTGAGAGTTTACTCTCAAAAAGACCAACTGCCTAGAGTCCTCGGAGGTCTGGGTATTGCATTAATTTCTACTTCCCAAGGCTTGATGACCGACAAAGCAGCTCGTAAAGCGGGCTTGGGCGGCGAAGTTCTTGCATACGTATGGTAATACTGAAAAGATAGGAGGTGCTCGCAAGTGTCTAGAATTGGTAAAATGCCAATTACTGTTCCCGCTGGTGTAACAGTTACCATTGAAAACAACTATGTGACCGTTAAAGGTCCTAAAGGCGAATTGGCTCGCCAAATCAGCAAAAACATGAAATTGACCATGGACAACGGTGTTATTACTGTTGAACGTCCGAACGATGAAAAAGAAAACCGCGCTCTGCATGGTCTGTCCCGTACTTTGATCAACAACATGATCATCGGCGTAACCACCGGTTTCTCCAAGACCTTGGAAATTCAAGGCGTTGGTTACCGTGCTGCTAAACAAGGCAACAATATTAACTTCACTCTGGGTTTCTCTCACCCGGTTGTAAAAGAGCCGCCTGCTGGCATTACTTTTGAGGTTCCCGCTCCGAACAAAATTATCGTAAGCGGCGCTAATAAAGAAATGGTAGGTGCAGTTGCTGCTGATATCCGCACCCTGCGTCCGCCTGAACCCTATAAAGGTAAAGGTATTCGTTATGAAGGCGAACATGTTCGTCGTAAGATTGGTAAAGCAGGCGCTAAAGGCAAGAAATAATTTCTAAAAGAAGGGAGTGAAACTCTTGTTTAACAGAGTTGATAAAAACGAGAAACGTCAAAAACGTCATCTCCGTTCTCGTAGATATATCATCGGTACTGCAGAAAAACCTCGTCTGAACGTGTATCGTTCCCTGGCTAACATTTATGCACAGGTTATTAACGATGAGACCGGCGAAACCATCGCCGCTGCTAGCACCATTGAAAAGAATCTGAAAGAAAACTACGGCGGCAACATTGAAGCTGCTAAAGCCGTAGGTAAGGCAATCGCTGAAAAGGCACTGGCTAAAGGCGTTAAAGAAGTAGTATTCGATCGTGGCGGTTATCTGTACCACGGCCGCGTTGCTGCTTTGGCAGAAGCTGCTCGCGAAGCTGGCCTTGTATTCTAAGAGAAGGAGGAAATAAAGTGGCGAACTTCGAAAATAAAGAAAACGAATTACAAGAAAAAGTCGTTTTCATCAACCGTGTTGCTAAGGTTGTTAAAGGCGGACGTCGTTTCTCCTTCGCTGCACTTGTTGTTGTAGGTGATGAAAATGGTCATGTAGGTATGGGCCTGGGTAAAGCTGCAGAGGTTCCTGAAGCTATTCGCAAAGGCGTTGAAGACGCTAAGAAAAACCTGGTTAGCGTTCCTTTGGTAGGCACTACCATTCCTCATGAAATCATTGGCGTATTCGGCGCAGGCCGCGTATTCCTGAAACCGGCTAGAGAAGGTACCGGCGTTATCGCTGGCGGTCCTGTTCGTGCCGTATTGGAATTGGCAGGCGTTCGTGATATTCTGACTAAATCTCAAGGCTCTTCCAACCCGAACAACATGGTTCGTGCAACCATTGAGGGTTTGAAATCTTTGAAGAGTGCTGAATCTGTTGCAGCTCTGCGTGGTAAAACCGTAGAAGAATTGTTGGGCTAAGGAGGAATTTGTCATGGCACAAATTAAAGTTACCCTGACCCGCAGCCTGATCGGTTACCCCAAAGATCAACGCGCAACCGTTAAGGCATTGGGCTTAGGCAAAATCAATACTAGCGTAGTTAAAGAAGATACTCCGACTATTCGCGGCATGATTCATAAAGTAGAACATCTCGTGAAAGTTGAAGAAGCGTAAGACAAGGAGGTGTACTTGAAGATGAAATTACATGAATTGTCTCCCGCTCCGGGATCTAAACGTGTAGCAGTTCGCGTAGGCCGCGGCTTGGGCTCCGGTCTTGGCAAAACTTCCGGTAAAGGCCAAAAAGGCCAAAAATCTCGTTCCGGCGGCGTTAAGCGCCCTGGTTTTGAGGGTGGTCAAAGACCTTTGTACCTGCGTCTTCCGAAACGCGGCTTCTACAATAAATTTGGTAAGGATTATGTAGAAATCAACGTTTCCGTACTCAATCGTTTTGAAGACGGTACTGTTGTTGAACCCGTAATGCTCATTGAAGAAGGTATCGTTAAAAATATTCGCGACGGTATCCGTATTCTTGGCAATGGTGAATTGACCAAAAAGCTTACTGTTCAAGCTATGGGCTTCAGCAAATCTGCTGAAGAAAAAATCATTGCAGCTGGCGGTAAGATTGAGGTGATCTAAAGTGTTAGCAGCCCTTGCAAACATATTTAGAATTACAGAACTCAGGCAAAAAGTTATATTTACTCTCGCCATGTTCGTCGTATTCAGGGCTGGAACACATATACCTGTTCCTGGCGTAAACGCTTCAGTAATTGAGCAGCTTTTCCGCAGCGGCAATTTATTTGGTCTGTTGGATATGTTCAGCGGCGGCGCCTTGAGCAAATTCTCAATTTTTGCTATGAGTATTACCCCATATATCAATGCTTCAATTATTTTGCAGCTGTTGAAGGTGGTTGTACCTACCTTGGAACAATGGTCCAAGGAGGGCGAAGAGGGCTACAAGAAAACGACAAAGCTTACTCGTATGCTGACGGTGGCTTTGGCGTTTGTCCAAGCCTGCGGTATGGCTTACGGCCTGAGAATGGCAATCAATAACCCCGGAATCGGCTCGGTTCTGCTGATTGCCTTAACTCTTACAGCAGGCACGGTTTTTCTTATGTGGATAGGTGAGCAGATGACTGCTCGCGGTGTCGGCAACGGTATTTCTTTAATCATCTTTGCCGGTATCGTATCCCGATTGCCTGACGGTTTAAAAATAATTTTCCAATATTTGCAAGCAGGCACGGTCAACATTTTGAACGTAATTTTGTTCGCGGCTATTGCCTTGGCAATGATTGTTTTTGTAATCATAATTTCTCAAGGTATTCGCAAAATTCCCGTTCAATATGCTAAGCGTGTTGTAGGTAAAAAGGCTTATGGCGGTCATACAAGCTATATTCCTTTAAAAGTAAATACGGCTGGCGTTATTCCCATCATCTTCGCTTCTTCAGTGTTGATGTTTCCGGTAACTATAGCTCAGTTTGTTGATGTTCCTTGGATTAAAACTTTAGGTAAATGGTTTGAGTGGGGCAGTCCAGTCCAAACTACGCTTTACGTTCTGATGATTTTTTTCTTTACTTACTTCTATACGGCAGTAAGCTTTAATATCGGAGATCTTTCCGATAACATCAAAAAGAACGGTGGTTTTATTCCAGGACTTCGTCCCGGTAAACCTACAACAGATTATTTGGATAGAGTAATGTCCAGAATAACTCTGGCAGGCGCCGTCTTCCTCTCTTTAATTGCGCTGATGCCTCATGCTATTGCTTGGATAACCCACATAGAAGGTATTTACTTCGGTGGTACTGCTCTTTTGATCGTAGTTGGTGTTGCATTGGATACTATGAAGCAGATAGAGTCTCTGGTACTGATGCGTCATTATCATGGCTTTATGAAATAGGAGGAATTCAGAATGTACATTCTTTTAATGGGACCTCCGGGTGCCGGCAAAGGCACTCAAGCAGAAAGACTCATTGATGAATTTAAAATCCCTCACATCTCTACAGGTGACATGTTCCGTGCTGCCGTAAAGCAAGGCACCGAACTTGGTAAAGAGGCGAAAAGATACATGGACGCCGGTGGCTTAGTTCCCGACGTTGTAACCATTGGCATTGTTCGTGAAGGCTTGTCCAAACCCGAATGTGCAAATGGCTTCATTTTAGATGGTTTCCCGAGAACTGAGGAGCAAGCAGTTGCTCTTGACGGAATCCTGAAAGACCTGGGCATTAAATTGACCGGTGTAGTTAATATCGCAGTTCCTGATTCCGAGTTGGTTGGCCGCGTAACCGGTCGCCGCATCTGCAAAGCATGCGGTGCAACCTATCACGTAAGCTTTAATCCCAGCAAGGTAGAAGGCGTTTGCGATAAGTGCGGCGGCAACCTCTATCAACGTGACGATGATAAAGAGGAAACCGTAAAGAATCGTTTACAAGCATATCATGCTCAAACTGAACCGTTGATCGAGTACTATACCAAACAAGGCTTATTCAAAGACATCGACGGCCTCCAGGCTATCGATAAGGTTTACGCTGACGTTAAGGCTAGTCTCGGATGTAGCAAATAAGGAGGTAAAGAAGTGTCCAAACAGGATGTAATTGAGGTTGAAGGCACAATTCTTGAAGCACTTCCCAATGCTATGTTCCAAGTACAAATGGTAAACGGTCATGTAATTCTAGCACATATATCCGGTAAGATTCGTATGAACTTCATCAAGATTTTGCCTGGTGATAAGGTTACCGTGGAGCTTACTCCGTACGACCTCAATCGTGGAAGAATTACTTATCGGTATAAATAACCAAGACAGGCAAAGAGGAGGTTTAAATTATGAAAGTAAGACCGTCTGTTAAGCCAATATGTGAAAAATGCAAAGTCATTAAACGTAAAGGCCATGTAATGGTAATTTGCGAAAATCCGAAGCATAAACAAAAACAAGGTTAAGAAGGAGGTGCACATTAATGGCACGTATTTCTGGTGTCGATTTGCCGAGAGATAAACGTATTGAGTATGCACTGCCGTATATTTATGGTATCGGCCTGACTCTCTCTCGTGAAATCTTAGCTAAAACTGGTATCAATCCTGATACTCGCGTTCGCGACCTGACTGAAGAAGAGGTTGCCAAGATTCGTGAGACTTTGGACAGTGACTATAAAGTAGAAGGTGACCTCCGCCGTGAGGAATCCCTCAATATCAAACGTTTAATTGAAATTGGTTCCTATCGCGGCCGCAGACATCGTATGGGTCTGCCTGTACGCGGTCAAAATACCAAAAACAATGCCCGCACCCGTAAAGGTCCGAAACGTACTATTGCAGGCAAAAAGAAATAATTAGCGAGGGAGGGATAAACCAGTGGCTGGCAAGAAAGTTGTTCGCAACAAAAAGAAAGTTAGCAAAAACGTAATTAACGGTGTAGCACACATTCGCTCCACCTTCAATAATACTATCGTTACCATCTCCGATACTGAAGGTAACGTTTTGAGCTGGGCCTCCGCAGGCGGTCTCGGTTTCCGTGGCAGCCGTAAGAGCACTCCGTTTGCTGCACAAATGGCTGCAGAAGAAGCAACCAAAGCTGCAATGGAACATGGCTTGAAAAATGTTGAAGTATTCGTAAAAGGCCCTGGCGCTGGCCGTGAAGCTGCAATTCGTGCACTTCAAGCTGCAGGCTTGGAAGTTAACTCTATTAAAGACGTAACTCCGATTCCGCATAATGGCTGCCGTCCGCCGAAACGTAGAAGAGTATAATTGGAGGTGTAAATAGATGGCAATTGATAGAACGCCTGTCCTGAAAAGATGCAGATCTTTAGGTCTTACTCCGGCTTTTCTGGGCATTAGCAAGGAATCTAAACGCCAAGCTAAACGCCAAAACAGAAAGAAAAGCGAGTATGGCATTCAATTAACTGAAAAACAAAAAGCTAAATTTATCTATGGCGTGCTGGAAAAACAATTCCGCGGCTACTATGATAAAGCTAAAAAGATGGAAGGCATCACTGGCGAAAACCTGCTGATCCTTTTGGAAAGAAGAATTGACAACGTTGTTTTCCGCCTTGGCTTGGCTAACACCCGCCGTCAAGCTCGTCAAATCGTAAGACATGGCCACATTGCTGTTAACGGCAAACGTTTGGACATTCCTTCCGCTTTGGTTAAAGCCGGCGATGTTGTAAGCGTAATGGAAAACAGCCGTGCTAAAGAATATTTCAAAGGCATGGACGAAACTCTGGCTACTAAAGCAGTTCCGGCTTGGCTGGTTCTGGATGCTGCTAATTTGGGCGGCAAAGTAGACCGTTTCCCGACTCGTGAGGAAATTGATGTTCCTATCGAAGAGCACTTCATCGTTGAATTGTACTCTAAATAATTAGTGAACATCTTGTGCCACCCACTGAGAGACGTATTGTGGTAATACGCGAAAGAAGGAGGCTTTCCGAATGATTGAAATTGAAAAACCTAAGATGGTTACAGCTGAAATCAGCGAAGATGGTCGCTATGGCAAATTTGTTTGGGAGCCCTTGGAGAGAGGCTATGGTATTACACTGGGCAACAGCCTGCGTCGTGTATTGCTTTCCTCTCTGTCCGGTGCCGCAGTAACCTATGTCAAAATTGACGGTGTGCTGCATGAATTTGCTACTATTCCTGGTGTTCGTGAAGATGTTGCTGACATTATTCTGAACATCAAGGCCTTGTGCCTGAAAATGGAAGGCGAAGGGGAAAAAGTCCTGCGAATTGAATGCTCTGGTGAGCAAGAAGTTACTGCTGCTAATATTATTGCCGACAGTGATGTAGAGATTTTAAACCCTGAGCTGCACATTGCAACTTTGGATAAGGACGCTGTTTTCAATATGGAAATCCATATTGATAAAGGTCTGGGTTATGTACCCGCAGACAAAAATAAACAGCCGGATCAACCTATCGGCGTTATCCCGGTAGATTCAATTTACTCTCCTATTACTAGAGTTAAATTTGCAGTTAATGATACCCGCGTCGGCAACGTTACCAACTATGATAAACTGACTTTGGAAGTTTGGACTGATGGCAGCGTTATGCCTGATGAAGCTGTAAACATAGCTTCCGGCATCTTAATTGATTATCTCAAGTTGTTCCATACAGGTGATCCTGATGGCGGTTCTATTACTGTAAAAGGTGGTAATGATTCCGCATCTGATGATTCTAAGGCTGATGGACCGGCGGCAATGTCTATCGACGATCTTGACTTGTCCGTTCGCAGCAATAACTGCCTGCGTCGTGCGGGGATCAATACCGTTGAGGAATTGACCATGAAATCTGAAGAAGATATGATGAAGGTTCGTAACTTGGGTAAGAAATCCTTGGATGAAGTTAAGAAAAAACTTAGCGACTTGGGATTGTCTTTACGCAAAAACGATGAAGAATAATTAAGGGGGTCAGAAGCAAATGGCATACAGAAAACTGGGTCGTAACTCCAGCAACCGTAAAGCTCTGTTTCGCAGCATTTTAACTTCCTTCTTCAAATATGGCAGAATCGAAACCACCATTACTAAAGCTAAAGAAGTAGCTAAGCTGTCCGCTAAGCTGATCACTTTGGCAAAACGCAATGACCTGCACGCTCGCCGTCAGGTTTTGGAAGTTTTGGTTGACGAAACTGTTACCAAAAAACTGTTTGAAGAAATCGCTCCGAAATATGAAGGCAGACAAGGCGGCTTTACTCGTATTTACAGAGTAGGTCCCCGTCGCGGTGATGCTGCTGAAATGGCTATCATTGAGCTCATCTAATCATAAGAGCATCCAAGAGCAGGAACTTCGGTTCCTGCTTTTTCTTTATCTTTTTACTTGCCAAATAGTTGCTTTTGCTATTTAATTATAGATAGAGAGCTCCATTTCTCTGTGTTTTAATTGAATAGTAAAAATAGTTATTTGTTAAGAATAGAGGAGTTGATAGAATGTTGACAAAAAGTTTTATAGAATTTTTATATGAAGCAGCGCATATTCAGCGTTGGAATGAGCATATTCGTCCTAGCGGTTTTACGGAATTAGATAAGCAGGCGCATAAAATGATGATTGTTTATGTACTGGCACGTCACGAAGAAGACGACCACGGCGCAAAAATAAATTGGCGTAGCTTGATTGAGGGCGGTATTTTTGAGTTTCTGCAGCGCAATGTACTGACGGATATTAAGCCTACGGTGTTTCATGAGATGATGCGTGTTTATGGCAAGGAATTAAATGCGTGGGTTTATGGAGAACTGCGTCGCAGAATTCCGGACATTCAAGAGGATTTTATGCAGAAAATGCAAAAATATTTGGAGGATGAAGCCTATTGCCCCATGGAAAAAAAGCTGCTGCGAGCTGCTCACTATTTAGCAACCAAATGGGAATTTGAAATAATTTACCATTTCAACGAAGGCATCTATGGCAGTGAGGACACAAAAGCCATTATCGAAAGCGAGCTGGAGGATCATTACGATTTGGCGGCAGTTAAAAAGCTGGCTTTAAAAGGTAAAAGCAGCAAATTTATTGACTTGATTGGTCAACTGCGCTTTCAAAAGCGCTGGGCGCAATCTCCTCGCGTACCGGAAACCTCCGTGCTGGGACATGTGCTGCTAGTGGCTATTATGGGATATTTTTGTGCAGTTAAGCTGCAAGCCTGCGATGAACGTATTGTGGGCGATTTTCTGTGTGGGTTATTTCACGATTTGCCCGAGGTTTTAACGCGGGATATTATCAGCCCTGTAAAACGCAGTGTGCCCGGCTTAGATGAGCTTATAAAAAAAATAGAGGAGCGTTTAGTGGCAGAAAAAATTTTGCCACTGCTGCCTTATAGTTGGCATGGGGATATTTTATATTATACGCAGAATGAATTTACTAACCGCATTAAGTTGGAGGGAAAAGTAGTGAAATCCACTATTGAAGAGATAAATGCCAAATATAATACTCCCGGCTATCATGCGATTGACGGTGTGGTTTTAAAGGCTTGCGATAATTTGGCCGCCTTTGTAGAGGTGTGGTTGAGCCGCCGTTACGGCATTACTTCTCCGCACATGGAGGAGGGAGAAAGAGCTATTCGCGCCATGTACAAGAATAGAGTCATCGGCGGCATTGATTTTGGTAAGGTTTACGACGAGTTTGCCTTGGAATAATAAATTTGATAGTGTGATATGGTTATATATTGAAGCATTAGCTGGCTTGCAATCGCAGGCCAGCTTTTTTGACTAAAATAAGATATGTTTTTTAGCGAACTTACAACAAAATAGTATACATTAAATGAAAAATATCTGTGATATTATCAGTAAATTCTTTACAGATATACTGTATACAAGGTATAATATGATTAAAGATGGAAAACCATCAGCAAAGGAGGCAAGATTATGAATATTTTTGAGATGGCTCAAATTCCGTTGAATAAAGCGATTGAAGTAATGAAATTAGATGCTGGAGCAGCACAGATTATTGCTACACCAGAGCGTACTATGGAGGTTGCTATTCCTGTAAAAATGGATGACGGCACAACAAAGGTATTCACCGGTTACCGCAGTCAGCACAGTACTATTCTTGGCCCGGCTAAGGGCGGCGTGCGCTATCATCAGAATGTTAACATGGACGAGGTTAAGACACTTGCTTTTTGGATGACTTGCAAATGTGCGGTAGCAGGATTGCCTTATGGCGGCGGTAAGGGCGGTATTATTGTTGACCCTGCTAATCTTTCTAAACGTGAGCTGGAAGCGCTGACACGCGGTTTTATTGATAAAATTGCCCCCATTATTGGTGAAAAACGCGATATTCCTGCGCCTGATATGAACACCAATGCGCAAATTATGGGTTGGATGATGGACGAATACAGCAAGCTCACAGGTCAATATGAGCCTGGCTTTATCACCGGCAAGGCGATTGCCGTTGGCGGTTCTTTAGGACGTACTGCTGCTACGGGTCGCGGCGTAGTAGTTGCCGCTTTAGAAGCCTTAAAGCTGAAAGGCATTGCGGCTCAGGATGCAACGGCAGCCGTGCAGGGCTTTGGCAACGTGGGCAGCTGGACAGCTAAATTGTTCTGCGACGCAGGCGTTAAAGTAGTCGCTTTGAGTGATGTTTACGGCGCTATCTATAATCCTGACGGTTTTGACTGCTATGCAGTTGATAAATATGTTAAAGAAACTGGCAGTGTAGTAAATTTCCCCGGCAGCAAACAAATTACTAATGCCGAGCTTTTGGCAATGAAAGTCACGATTTTGTCTCCCTGCGCTATGGAGCTGCAAATTACAGTAGAAAATGCAGATGCCGTACAGGCTGAAATTATCTGCGAGGGCGCTAATGGACCGACTACTCCTGCTGCAGACGCTGTTTTAGATGCTAAAGGTATTTTAGTAATACCGGATATTTTGGCTAACGGCGGCGGCGTGACCGTAAGTTATTTTGAATGGGTGCAGAACCTTTACCGTTATTTCTGGAGCGAGGAAGAGGTTATCGAAAAACAGACTGCTATGATGATTAAAGCCTTTAAAGAAGTACATGCTAAAGCAAAACAATATGACGTAGATATGCGTGTAGCTGCTTATATTGTGGCTCTTTCCAGTTTGATAGAGGCAATGAAGATTCGCGGAATGTTTTAATAATCATATATCAAGAAGAAAAAGGAGACAGCGTTAGCTGCCTCCTTTTTGCTTATAAGTACGCTATTTACTAATGACGTAACTTATCTTTGTTTTAAATTTTCACTGTTAAGCTTTTTGCGTGGCACGTCTTTTGCGCCAAGACCAAATAAAGAATAATAGGATATATGCCCCTGCTATTGCCAGCATCAGCACATACTTCCGTTTTAAGTCGGAAGTGTAGCTGTCGGCAGTTTGCTCCGGCGTTACGGTAATATAGGTGCGGCGGTCGGGTATTGCCAGTACGCGCCGTTCCACAGTTGTGCCTGCACTTACTGTTTTTTGTCCCAGCGCACGCGTAACGGCTTGCTCACTCCATTGATAACTACTGCCGTCCGTTGCGCGATAATATACCATGTAAACTGTTTTAGTAGGATTCATACGGCGGTCGCGGCTGGAGGCAGAGGTGTTTTGAACTTGTGCCGGCAGAACCCGATAGGGCTTAAAGCTGTGCACGCCTTGATCAGTATAGCTGCTGGCAGAGGGAATATCGGCCATGTGTTTTGTTGCTATCTTAACCATTGCTCCTGCACCAATTAACAGGATAATGCTGATTACAAAAGCTATTTTTTTTATTATGTTCATCATATTTTCTCCTTAAATTTTTTATGCAAATAGATAATCGACAATTCGGGGGGCGAATGTTGTAGAGTTGTTTTTTTATCGTTAAATTAGCAGGGCCTACAAGTAGTAGGTTTATTTTAGCAGTAAAAGCTTGAAGATTGTACATAACGTTTTCCTACCGATACTTGATTATTTTTAGATTACGCCATGAGGGCATACCTTTGGCTAAGCACTGCGTTTGTCTTCACTCCGTAATCGTTAAATATTTATATTATATCATATCATATTTTGCCTACTTCTGCTTGTTATTCTATGGTTGGCATAGATTTTATATAAGCTTCGAAGTTACTGTAAAAAACTTTGGGTAGATGGTCTTAAAATTCTTTTTTAGCAGCAGTTGGCTTAGAGGCAGGAAAACAGACTCTTTTTATGGAATTATAATAAAAGACTAATTAGTGAAAGCTTGGATAGAGCGGCAGAATAAATAGGGAGGTAGGACGATGTTATTAGGCATAGACGTAGGCGGTACCTTTACGGATGCTGTGCTGTTGGATAAGCAGCAGGTGCTGGCACAGGCTAAAGTGCCGACAACTTATGATGATGTTTTGCAGTGTCTGTTGGCGGCTTTGGACGCTGTGCTGCCCCAGGTAGCAAATGCGGCGCAGCGGCTGCAAAGAGTGGTTATTTCCAGCACCATTGTTACCAATGCTTTGACGGAGCATAAATTGGAGCCTGTATTTTTGGCTGTAATTACCGGTCCGGGTATGAATATTAAGGGGCATGTGCCTGTCGAGCCTTACTATTTAAGCGGCTATGTAGACCATAGAGGTAAAATAACGGCGCAAATTGACTGGTTAAAGCATAGAGATTTGCTAAATAAAAAAGGCAGCGCTTCCTGTGCTGTTAGCGGTAAGTTTGCCGTGCGTGATCCACAGCTGGAATTTCAGGTAGAGCATGAATTAAAAAAATGCGGTTATAAGAAAATTTTTTTAGGCAGTGAATTAAGCGGCGAGCTGAACTTTGTACGTCGTACTAACTCTGCATATTTTGCAGCGCAGGTATACGAGCTGTTTAAAAAATTTAGTCAGCGTATAGCAAAGGCTTTGGTGGAACGACAAATTAGTGCGCCCGTACATATCTTGAAGGCTGACGGCGGCACTTTACCCTTAGAGGTGGCGTTAGAGCAGCCGGTGGAGGCTGTTTTTACCGGTCCGGCTGCTTCGGTCTTGGGTATTGAAGCATTGGCGGCGCCGTCCGTCAACAGCATTTCTTTAGACGTAGGCGGAACTACTACGGATATTGCCTTTTGGGAGCGCGGTTTGCCGCTGATGGCTAAGCGGGGTGCTTTCATCAACGGTTATCCGACGGCGGTGCGTTCCTTTCACATGCGCAGTATCGGCATTGGCGGCGACAGCAGAATTCACAAATTGGCTGACGGCAGCTACCAAGTAGGCCCTGAACGGGAAGGTCCTGCGGCTGCTGTGGGCGGCAGCAAGGCCACGCTTTCTGACGCTTTAATTGTCGCCGGTTATGTAAAATTTGGCGACGAGCAAAAAGCTTGGCAAGCCTTGCAAATTTTTGGCGGCGAACCCATTACCGAAGCCGGAAAAATTATTGCCAGCGCGGTTGCTGCTATCCAAAGAGTTATTCAAGAAATGTTGGTAGAATGGGCTAAGCAGCCTGTTTATACAGTGGACGACGTTATTAAGGGTACCGAGTTTGTACCGGAGCAGCTTATCGGTGTGGGCGGCGGCGCACCGGGGCTTATCAAAGCCTTGGGCGAAGCTATGCAGTTGCCGGTAGATATTCCCTTGGGAGCAATGGTAGCCAACGCAGTGGGCGCGGCAGTGGCGCGTCCTACATTGAGCGCCGGGCTGCGAGCGGACACTACCGACGGTTTTTACATTATTCCCGAAAGCGGAAGGCGGGAGAAGCTGCCACATCACTTTAATAAGCAAACGGCAGAGGAGCTTTTGCGGCAATGGCTGCTGTGCCAAACAGAAGAATGGCTGCTGCCTGACCGAGAAACGGAGCTTATCAGCTATGAGCATTTTAATACTGTGCATGGCTATTATGATACAGGCGATATTTATAGCCTGCGAATGCAGCTAAAGCCGGGAATTCTGCATAAAGTTCAGGGCAGGGAGGTGGATTTCTGATGGCTAAAGATACTTTAGGTTTAGTATTTTTTCCTGCTTTTGACTGGATGATTAGTCCCGGGCATCCGGAGCGTCAGGAACGCTTGCTATATACTCGCGACCAACTAGAGGAAGAAGGCCTTTTTGACTGTGAGGAAATACGCGAGTATCGCCCGCGTTTGGCGGAGATTGCTGATTTGCAGCGGGCGCATGTAGGCGTGCCTGCTATTTCCCGGGTAATAACACCGGCGCATTTAACCTCTGCAGGGGGCTGCCTGACAGCTGCCGATGCTGTTATGCGAGGCGAGGTTAAGCGCGCGTTTGCTTTGGTACGTCCGCCCGGACATCATGCCATGCGCGTTGTGCACGGAATTCGTGGATTTTGTACTGTTAATATTGAAGCAATAATGGTAGAATATTTAAGGAGCAGGTATGGCATTCGCAAGATTGCTGTGGTGGACACGGATGTCCATCATGGCGATGGCTCTCAGGATGTTTTCTATCATGATCCCAATACATTATACATTTCCTTCCATCAGGATGGGCGCACGCTTTATCCAGGAACAGGCTTTCCTGAGGAGGCTGGCAGTCCTGCGGCCTGGGGCACCAATATCAATCTTCCATTGCTTCCCGGCACTGATGACGAAGGCTTGCATCGCTTGTATGATGGCCTGATTACTCATATTTTGGAGGATTTTCAGCCGGAGCTCATTATTAACAGCGCAGGTCAGGACAATCACTTTAGCGACCCGCTGGCTTCTATGCAGGTTACAGCTGCGGGCTATGCACGTTTGGCGGATAAGCTGAAGGCGGATATAGCTGTTTTGGAAGGCGGCTATTCCATTGAAAGCGCATTGCCCTATGTAAATACCGGCATTATTTTGGCTATGGCCGGTATGGATTACAGCAAGGTGGTGGAGCCGGATATGAGCCTTTTGCGGCGTCATGATCCACGCTGCAATCAAAGAGTTGACCAGCTCATTCAGCAGGCAGGCGAAATTTATTTCAAGCGTGAAGAAATGCAGCAACGTCTTTTGGCAAAGTGCAATGGCGTATGGCAGCGGCGTAAGCATATTTATTATGACGAGGAAGGCATTCGCGAAGAGCAGGTGGAAACGCTGCGCTATTGTGGCTATCACGCTTGCGTTGGCTATTTTACTATCCAAACTGCGGCAGAGGGTACTCGCTTTGGCGACCAAAGCGCTTTTATTGTATGCTTACCTAGAGGAGTATGTCCTCACTGCCGTGACAAGGCTTATGATGAGGCCTTGCGGGAGAAGCAGGCTGGCAAGTGGCAGTATGTGCTGGTACAGAACATAGCCACAGGTGAAATTGAAAATATTTAGTCGAAATGAGGATTTTTACATGTTAAAGGAATTAGTTGTTGCTACCAATAATCAGGGCAAAGTGGAGGAGTTTAAAACCCTGATGAAGGATTTACCCATCGAAATCAAGTATTTGGCAGATTTTGAGCATATTGATGAACCCGTGGAGAATGGTCGTACCTTTGCGGCTAACGCTCGTTTGAAGGCTACTTATTATGCCAAGAAGCTAGGCAAGCCCTGTATTGCAGATGACAGCGGTCTGGAGGTGCAGGCTTTGGATGGTGCGCCGGGTGTGCGCAGTGCCCGTTATGCCGGAGAGAAGGCTACGGATGAGGATAATAATAACCTGCTATTGATGAACATGAAGTTTCAGGTAAAACGTACCTGTCGCTTCCGCTGCGCTTTATGTGTGGCTCAGCCAGATGGCAAGGTGCTCCATGAAGTAGACGGTATCTGCGAGGGCATGCTTTTGCATAAGCCTTTGGGAGAAATGGGCTTTGGCTATGACCCGCTGTTTTGGTCAACGGAGCTGCACAAGGGTATGGGCGAAGCGTCCATGCAGGAAAAAAACAAAATTAGCCACCGTGGCAAGGCGATTCGCAAATTGGTGGCTATCTGGAGCAAGAAAAAATGAAGATTGGTATTACCGGCGATACCCACGGCAGCATGCAGGCTATGCGCAAGCTGCTCAGCATTACGCCGCCGGTGGATTTGTGGCTGCATACGGGCGATCATGCGGAGGATGCCAATCTTTTGCATAATCTGACGGGTATCGACACTGTTTCCGTCCGTGGTAATTGTGATATTGTGGCCAATGGAGCCAAGGTGGACGAATTTCTCGTTTTGGAGAATTTTAAGGTGTGGCTCACTCATGGGCATAAGTATATTCAGTGGAACACTAAGGCAGATTTGGGCTATTGGGCCAGGGAGCTGGATCAGGACATTGTAGTTTTTGGGCATACTCATATGCCCTTATGCGAGTATTATGGAGATGCGCTGCTCATCAATCCCGGCAGTCCCTCCCGTCCCCGCGGTGGTTCCAAGCCTAGCTTTGCGGTGCTCACCTTACAGAAGGGAGAGACGTTGGAGGTGGAGTTTTTTCAGCTGTAAAAAAGCAGAATAACTAAACAGTTGTTTTGAATAACGTTTCGTTACAGGAATCAAAGTCGAACTCTAATAATAAATCCCCTGACTTGAATATAGTCAGGGGATTACTCTATTTAGATTAGAAGTATTTTTAACTCCATAGAATATTGAACGCATAGCCTATAAAGATGATGCCGAGGACGACAATGCTAATAAAGGTAAAAAGTAAGCGCTTGGTTAGCACTTTACTCAGCATGATAAGTGAAGGCATAGAAATGGTTGTTACGGACATCATCAGCGCAAGAATGGTACCAACCGGAACCTTTGCCAAATAGAGGGCTTCTGCAATGGGCAGGGTTCCGAAAATATCGGCGTAGATTGGTATACCTATCAGAGTTGCTAGGACTACGCCAAAAGCATTATTAGAGCCTAGCACAGATAATATCCACTCTTGAGGTACCCAATTGTGTAAAAAAGCTCCTATGCCCACGCCAGCCAACACATATGGAAAGACATTGCGTACAATGATGCTGGTGTCGTTATAAGCATAGTTCAATCTCTGTCTTTGGTTAAAATACTCGGATTCACTATAGAATTCACGAATGGGATCATTGTATTGGCGCAAATACCGTTCCATGCCCATGGCATCAATTAAAAGTCCGCCCGCTACTGCCAAAACTAAGCCCATAATTACGTAGGCTACTGCAAAGCTGCTTCCAAAAAAGCTCATCAGCATGAGCATGGAAGCCAAATCCACCATGGGTGAAGAAATCAAAAAGGAAAAGGTCATGCCGAGAGGCAGACCTGCCCTCGTAAAGCCTATGAAAATGGGGATACTGGAGCAGGAGCAGAAGGGTGTCACCGTGCCCAAAAGAGCAGCGATAATCGCACCCTTGATACCGCGAAAGCTAGTTAAAATGCGCTTGGTTTTTTCCGGTGGGAAATAGGACTGAATATATGTAATCATGAAAATCAAGGACACTAGCAAAATAGATATTTTAATGGTGTCGTAAAGGAAGAAGTGCAGGCTGTCCCACATGGGAGAGGACTGCGTTGCGCCGAAGCTACTCTCTAAAAGCTGCCAAATTAGCTTGCTAAGCCATTGCATGCCTAAGACTTGCTGGATAATAAAATCAAACATTTTCTCTAAACTCCTTTTTATATTGATATATTGCTATTTATCGATATATGGCTTTAAAAGAAAACCACCTGTCTAATACAAACGTCCTCACTTAGAGCAGCATTTATCCGTTGCTTTAAAATTCAAGGTGGTTATTTCCTGCAAAATATTGCGAGCATTGGCAATACCATCTTCGTTGAAGGAATAATAAGTCCATTTGCCTTCCTTGCGCCCTGTGACAATACCTGCGTCACACAGGATTTTCATATGGTGGGATAAGGTTGGTTGGCCTATATGAAGTTCTTCAAGAAGCTTGCAAGCACATTTTTCACCACTTTGCAAAAGCTCCAAAATAGTTAACCTGTTAGCATCACAGAAGGCTTTAAAAATTCTGGCTCGTTTTTCATTTTCTTGCACCAATAATCACCTCACTATCGTAGCTATATTATAAATTATATATCGACAATCGTCAATATGTGACATAATAAAAACAACGAATAAAATAATTTCTGGATGTCATTTTGGTCGCAGTGTATACAATTCTTTTATTGAAAAGGCAGGCTATGCTACTTTTTTATTTACTCCTGTGAAAAATAGAAGTAGAATAATAGCAAGAGTGCTTCTATGAAGGTGGTGATGATAATGACCAGAATAGGGAGCGTTAATTGGAGCAGGTTAGCTTGTTTGAGCTTATTTTTAGGAACATTTTTGGCAGCCAATATGGCTTGCGCGGATGAGCAGCATTTGATTAAAGTGCATAAGCAAAGCTATCAGCTAGAGCTGTTTGAGGATGGTAATGTTGGGCCTCTCAAAGTTTACAGCATCGCTGTAGCAAAAAATTCTGGTGATAAACGAATGCCGGGGACAACAGAACACCGACATCATGGGGATCCGCTGTTGCCATTCCAGCAAAGCATCATGGTGCCGGAGTTGGCGTTGCTTCGGCAGAGGTTCCCTTTGTTGTAGAGGAGATTTGTAATTCCAGCTTGTGGACTCATGATTTTGGTGATGGCAATGGTGAAATAGCAGGAGCTTATGGTCCGTGGTTTATATCCCTAGATACAGGTTGGATTGGTATCGGTATCCATGGGACTCATGCCCCTGCTTCCATTGGCACTATGGCCAGCGAGGGATGCATACGTATGCATAATCAAGATGTGGCCGAGCTCAAGGAGATCATTTATGGTCCTGCAAAAGGGGTGGGCACCAGAGTTGTTATTACAGAGGACTAGTAATGGTCTGTTTCCTGCAACATTCATTACAATAGTCTGACAAAAAAGTAAAATATGTTAAAATAGTACGATTTTGCTTGCATTATCAGAGCACTTCATATACAATATAGTGTACACTAATCAATACCTAATGGAGGGAAGTATTATGACCATGACATTACGTGAAGAGGCTTTAAAATTGCATTTAGACAATAATGGCAAAATCGCCGTTACCTGCAAGGTGCCCATTGCCAACCGCCATGATTTGGCTTTGGCCTATACCCCCGGTGTTGCTGAACCCTGTAAAGATATTAAAGAAGATAAAGCTTTGTCCTTTGAATACACCTGCCGTGGCAATATGGTAGCCATCATCAGCGATGGTACCCGCGTGCTGGGCTTGGGTGATATTGGTCCTGAAGCTGCTATTCCTGTAATGGAAGGCAAAGCAGCTCTTTTCAAAACCTTTGGCGATGTGGACGCAGTTCCTGTTTGCTTGGGTACTAAGGACCCGGATGAATTCATCCGCACTGTTAAAATTCTGGAGCCCAACTATGCAGGTATCAACCTAGAGGATATTTCCTCTCCCAAATGCTATGACATTGAAGACCGCCTGAAGGAAATCGCTGATATCCCCGTTTTCCATGACGACCAACACGGCACTGCTATCGCTTGCTGCAGTGCAGTAATGGGCGCTCTGCGCTATGTAAAGAAGGATTTCCGCACTGCTCGCTTCGTAGTAAACGGCTGCGGTGCTGCCGGCAGTGCTATTGGCCGTCTGCTGGTAAATATGGGGGCACAAAATGTTATTATGGTTGACCGTTGGGGCATTCTCTATGACGGTATTGACCAAAAGCTGGATCGCATTCAGGCTCAGCTGGCTAAAACTACCAATAAAGAAGGCTTGAAAGGTACCTTGGCTGATGCTGTTAAGGGGTCCGATGTTTTGATTGGCGTTTCTGCTCCTAATGTTTTTACTAAAGAAATTATGCAGAGCATGGCAGAAAAGAATGTAGTGTTTGCTTTGGCAAATCCTGTTCCGGAAACCAGCTATGATGCTGCTAAAGAAGCAGGCGTAACCGTTGCCGGCACCGGCCGCAGCGACAGACCTAACCAGGTAAATAACGTAACCGTTTTCCCGGGCGTATTCCGCGGCGCTATTGACGTTCGTGCGCGTGCCATTACCGAGGAAATGAAGGTTGCGGCTGTATTTGCAATAGCAGAATTGATTGATGAAAAAGATCTGCGTGAGGATTATGTTGTACCCGACGCTTTTGATCCCCGCGTTGCTCCGGCCGTAGCGGCAGCAGTAGCTAAAGTAGCTATTGAAAGTGGTTTGGCTCGCAAAATTGTTGATCCGGAAGTAGTAAAGGCTAATACTGCTAAACGTTTGGCACGTTAAGGAGAAAGAGAATGAGAGAAATCAATGTTAGTGAAGTAACTGCTGCTATCGCTAAATTATGTATGGATTCCTGCTACTATCTGCCTGAAGCAGTTAAAGAGAAAATTAAAGCTGCAACAGCTACGGAAGAGTCTCCTTTAGGTAAGGAAATTCTTAATACTTTAATTGAGAATTATGAGCTGGCGCAAAAGAAGGCTGTGCCTCTGTGTCAGGACACCGGCTTAGTGGTTGTATTTTTAGAGATTGGCCAGGAGGTGCATTTTGTAGGCGGCGATTTGTATGAAGCTATTCATGCAGGCGTTGCTCAAGGCTATGTAGAAGGATATCTGCGTAAATCCTCTGTGGGTGATCCGGTGTTTGACCGCAAAAACAGCGGAGATAATACTCCCGCTATTATTCACACGAAAATCGTTCCCGGCGAAAAAGTAAAAATGATTGTTTGTCCGAAAGGCTGTGGCAGTGAAAATATGGGCGCTCTGAAAATGCTAAAGCCTGCTGACGGCGTAGAAGGCATTAAAAAATTTGTTGTAGATACAGTGCGTGCAGCAGGTCCTAATCCCTGCCCGCCTATTACCGTAGGCGTTGGCATTGGCGGCAATATGGAGCGTGCAGCTATTTTAGCTAAATATGCTTTGACCCGTCAGTTGGGTGAGCACAATGCTGATCCCCGTTATGCTAAATTGGAAGACGAACTGTTGGAGCTGGTTAATAAAACCGGCGTAGGTCCTTCCGGTCTGGGCGGCAGCACTACTGCTTTGGGCGTAAACGTTGAGTTTACACATACACATATTGGCGGTATGCCTTGCGCAGTTAATCTGAACTGTCATCAAGCCCGCCGTGCGGAAGCAGAACTGTAAGGAGGGCTAATTATGAGTGAACAAGCAACTATTAAATATATTCAAGCACCTCTGACTGCTGAAACTGTTAAAGATTTACATGCAGGCGATGTTGTACGCATCAGCGGTTATATTTACACTGCTCGTGATGCTGCTCATAAGCGTTTATACGAAGCTTTAGGACGCGGTGAAAAGCTGCCTTTGGATTTAAGGGATAATGTTATTTATTACGTTGGACCTACTCCTGCCAAACCGGGCGAGGTAGTTGGCAGCGCCGGTCCTACTACCAGCGGGCGTATGGATAAATACACTCCGACTATGATTGAGCAGGGTATGCGCGGGATGATTGGTAAAGGTCTGCGCAGCCAAGAGGTTATTGATGCCTGCGCTAAGTATGGCGCTGTATATTTTGTGGCGGTAGGCGGTGCAGCAGCAGTAATTACCCAATCTATTAAGAGCGAAACCATGATTGCTTACGAAGATTTAGGTCCGGAAGCTATTCGCCGTTATGAAGTAAAAGATTTCCCTGCTATTGTTTGCATAGATAGTGAGGGTAATGATTTTTATAAAGCTGGTATTGCTAAATACAGCAAAGAGTAACAAATTTTACAAAATCGGGATAATGAAAAGTTATCCCGATTTTTTTGTGAGTCTAATATTGACAAAAATACTAGGATAAGTTATATTGTCGATATTCGCTTATTATATAAAGCTGTTTAAGGAGTGAAAAATGATGAAAAAATTGTTTATTGCTGTTTTGGCTTTGGTCAGCATTGCTATTGTAGCTGCTGGTTGCGGCGGAGACAAAAAAGCAGCTCCCGCTGCTGACAAAAAGGTTGTTTTGAAGGTTGGCGCTACCGCTGTTCCTCATGCGGAAATTCTTAACCATATCAAAGCCGGTTTAGCTAAAGACGGTGTAGAAATGGAAGTAATTGAGTTCAGTGATTATGTAAAACCCAATTTGTCTTTGAATGACAAAGAGTTGGACGCTAACTTCTTCCAGCATGAGCCGTATTTGAATAAATTTGCTGCTGAGCGCAAAATGAATCTTATCTCCGCAGGTAAAGTTCATATTGAGCCTATGGGAATTTATTCCGAAAAAATTAAAGATTTAAGCAATGTTCCGAACGGCGCAAAAATTGCTATTCCTAACGACCCCACTAACGGTGGACGTGCATTGGCAATTTTACAAAGCGCTAAGCTGCTCAAATTAAAAGATGGCGTTGGGGTTAATGCAACCGTAGGCGATATTACCGGCAACGATAAAAAATTGCAAATTGTAGAAATCGAAGCTGCCTTGCTGCCTCGTTCTATGGGCGACGTTGATTTGTCCGTAATCAACTCTAACTTTGCTATGGAAGCAAAATTGAACCCTGTTAAAGATTCTTTGTTTACCGAGCCTAAAGAATCTCCTTATGCTAATGTTGTAGCTGTTCGTCAAGGCGACGAAAAGCGTCCGGAAATTCAAAAGCTGATGAAAGCCTTGCAGTCTCCCGAAACAAAGAAATTTATTGAAGAAAAATACAAAGGCGCAGTAGTTCCTGCATTTTGATTTGCAATAAGCGATTAAGAGAAATGTATACATTTCTCTTAATCCTTTTTTTATATGCAAAAGCAAGCATTTTCAGGTATAATGTAAATGTTATCTAGTTTAAGGCGTATGAAAGGGAAGGTATTATGAGTCAGGAAGAAATTAAAAAATTTATTGCCGCTGCTAAAATTGATCAACCGGCTACGGTAGAGGAATTTCATCAAGCCGTTAAAGATGCCTATAAAGACAGAACTAGGCAGGTATATTTTATTTGGCGCAAGCTGAAAGAATTATATCCTGAGGTAGACGCCAACAGAGTTATTCGTGAAGGCAGCTATGATTTTGGCCTTTATCAAGGAGAAAAAATTGCTACCCAATTTGGCGGTGGGAAAAATGTTGGCCCTAAAGAAGCTTTACTTGGGCAGACATCTCGCGGTGGCTTGCTGGTTTTTGAACAGACTATTGAACAGCTTGAGGATGACAAAGCAGTAAAAATTTTTCATTGCTGCCCTCATGTTGAAGCTTTAACCGAGATGGGATTAAGCAAGGAAGAAATAAAAATGTTTTGTCGGGATATGCTTGGTCATTGCGATTATGCTATTTGCAAACCTTTTCCGAATGTGGAAATTGATTTTCCTACAACTATTGCTGATGGTGAAGGTTATGGCTGTGCAATGACTATTGTGCGTAAGCAGAACAAATAATTATAGGAGTAAGCAAATGATTAGAAAACCTACATTTATCGAAGCTTTAGTACCTCTTTTAGGTATGGTTTTATTGCTGGGCATTGGTTATGGCAAATATGGTCTGCCTATACAATTTTTGTTAATAGTGGCGGCTTTTTTGGCGTCGATTACTGCTAAGCGTTGTGGTTATAGCTGGAAGGATATGATTAATGGTATAGCAGAAAAAATAACCAGCAGTCTGCCTTCTTTGCTGGTTATGGTTTGTGTGGGCGCAATGATAGCCAGCTGGATGATTTCCGGCACAATTCCCATGATGATTTATTATGGCATTAAAATCATTGATCCGCAGTTTTTATTCGTGACGGCATTTTTTGTAACAGCAGTTATTTCTACCTTTACAGGAACTTCTTTTGGCAGTGCAGGTACTGCCGGTGTAGCTATTATGGGTATAGCCATTGCTTTGGGCGTGCCTTTGGAAATTGCTGCCGGCGCTGTAATTTCCGGTGCTGTTTTTGGCGACAAGCTGTCTCCCTTGTCCGATACTACTATGCTGGCGCCTATTGCAGCTGGCAGTGAGCTGTATGACCACATTCGTCACATGCTTTATACTACGTGCAGCGCGACTATTTTATGTATTATTGCTTATACCGGTATTGGCCTGACCATGGATGTTTCTAAGATGACCAATCCTGAAACTGTAACGGCAATATTGTCTAATTTAGAACAGCTATACACTTTTAATCCGTTATTATTATTGCCGCCTGTTTTAATTTTCTGGGGAGCCTATACTAAAAAACCAACTATACCTATGCTGCTTTTAGCTTCTGTTATCGCTATTGTTATGGGAATGGTTTTCCAAGGATTTACTTTGAAAACGGCATTGCAGGCATTTGTTGGCGGTTTTAAAGTTACCATGATTCCTGGTGTGGGAGAGGTTAAGGTTGTTAAGCCTATTATATCCTTGCTCAACAGAGGCGGTTTAATGGGTATGATGGGAACCGTACTTTTGGTGTTTTGCGCATTTGCTTTTGCGGGTATATTTAGCAAAGCTGGTTGTATTGAGATTGTGCTGGAGAAAATCATTAAATCTATTAAATCAGTGGGACAACTTATAACTGCTACTGTAGGTTCTACTTTATTTATGAGCATTGTAACCGGCAGCTCTTATTTAGCTATTCTTATTCCTGGTGAAATGTTTAAGGATTTGTATAAAAAATTCAATTTGGAGCCTAAAAATTTATCACGTACTTTGGAGGATGCAGGTACCTGCGCTGTACCTCTCGTTCCTTGGTCTGTTGCCGGTACATATATGGCTGCTACTTTAGGCGTACCTACTTTAAGCTATTTGCCGTGGACTATTTTGTGTTATAGCAGTTTTGTCTTTGCCATTATATTCGGTTATACTGGTTTTGGTATTGCTAAAATCAAAAAATAATATTGGCAAGAGCTTGAAGTGTAGAGAGGTATATTATGCGCAGATATGCAAAATTTTATGTAACGCCTAAGGGAGAACGTGCAGCGCGCAACGGTCATCCCTGGGTTTATGGCGAGGAAATAACTAAGGTTGAGGGCACCTATACTAACGGAGATTTAGTAGATGTAGTGACGCCCAAGGGAAAATATATCGGGACCGGTTTTGTCAACGATAATTCTAAGATTCGTGTCCGCATTATTTCCACCAATACCAACGATAAATTTGACGAAGCTTTTTGGGAGCGCCGTTTGCGCTATGCGCTGGAATATCGGCGCACGGTCATGGGGGAGCAGGATTTTAAATGCTGTCGCTTGATTTTTGGTGAGGCAGACCAATTTCCAGGACTTACGGTGGACCGCTTCAACGATTTGCTAGTGACTCAGACCTTGTCTTTGGGCATTGAGCTACGCAAGGAAATGCTCTTTAACCTGCTCATCAAAATTTTGCAGGAGATGGGCGAAAATATTCGCGGTCTATTCGAACGCAACGATGTTAAAATTCGCCTATTAGAGGGTATGCAGGAGGGCAAGGCTTGGTTTGAGACGCCTCTCCTGCCTAATCATGGCGATGCAACCACGGAAATAGTGGAAAATGGCATCAAATACACTGTGGATGTAGAAAATGGCCAAAAAACAGGCTTTTTCCTAGACCAAAAATACAATCGTCAAGCGGTGGCGAAAATCGCAAAGGGCAAGCATGTGTTGGACTGCTTTACTCATACGGGTAGCTTCGCCTTAAATGCGGCTCAAGGCGGTGCGGCCAGCGTCACAGCGGTGGATATAAGCGCTGAGGCGGTGCGTATGGCCGACCATAATGCGAAAATCAACGGCTTTGATAAGGTGATGAAGGGTCTGGAGGCCAATGTTTTCGACTTGCTCAGCGAGCTTTTCAATAATCATTCCCATGCCTATGACTTCATCATCCTAGACCCGCCGGCCTTTACCAAGTCCGGCAGCACGGTGAAGAATGCTATCCGCGGCTATAAGGAAATCAATCTGAAGGCGATGAAGCTCTTGCCCCGTGGAGGTTATTTGGCCACCTGCTCCTGCTCCCACTTCATGAAGGAGGAGCTTTTTGTGGAGATGCTTAAGGATGCGGCTCGGGATGCGAATGTGTCCCTGCGTCAGATTGAAGCGCGTCAACAGGCTCCTGACCATCCCATCCTGTGGAATGTGCCTGAAACCTATTATTTGAAATTCTACGTTTTCCAAGTTGTGTAAAGAAAACATAGTAGAAACAAGAAGGCTCAGCTACTTATATGGCTGGGCTCAGACTGTCGAAAAAGGTCGCCGAGAGGCGGCCTTTTTTGATATAATAAAATAGGGTAATAAAAATGTTGGTAAAAGAACAAAATGAGCGTAATATCCTTGAATTCGTTAACATGGAAGATCTAATTCCCGCAAATCATGTTTTGAGAAAAATAGATTATGCTATAGATTTCACAAAGATTTATGATCTTGTAGAGGATTTGTATTGTGAAGATAACGGCCGGCCAAGTGTTGACCCTGTAGTTCTTTTCAAAATAGTTCTTTTGCAACATATTTTTGCCATTCCTTCACTTCGTAGAACTCTTGACGAAGTAAACCTAAATGTAGCTTATAGGTGGTTCATTGGCTATTCTCTAAATAAAAATGTGCCTCACTTCTCCGCCGTTAGCTATAATTTCAAACAGAGAAAATAGAAAGAGTATTTGCAGATGCCAAGGAAAAGTATGGCATGAGATATACTCTATACAGAGGCTTATCCCAAGGAACAAAATGGGTTAAGCTTAAATTTGCTGCCATGAATTTGAAAAAATTAGCAATATGGAAATGGCGCAAAACAGAAAAAGGTCCAGACGGACTTTTTTCATGCCATTTTATGCCCATATTTCACTTAACTCGATATGTTGTTTTTGAATACAGCCTCTAAGTAAATTAACCCATGCTTCCCTTGAAAGAGAGAAACATGGGTTTTTCTACAGTCTGAAACCGCCGTAAGGCGGTTTTTTGTGTTATAAAGAAGAATTCTTCAGAACCTCGTCCAGATTGCATACCTGCTGTGAATTACGGGTTTTGGAATAAAATTTGAGGAAATGCTGGGCAACAACGGAAAGCGGTCTGTCCTTAACCTTTACTACGGTCTTGTAAACGTCGGCCTTGATGTCTGATATAGGACGGGTGATAAACTCTTCACCAAGGTCCTCTCCGGGCTCTACAGGCACGATAGAAACTGCTGCCTTGACACGTGTCCATTCCAATGTAGTGCTGCGGGTTGTGCTGGTGCAGGTGATGCGCGGCACTACAGATGCCTGCGCACAGGCCTTGAGGAAGATTTCGGAGCAACCTGCACTAATGCTCAGAGGTACATCCTCCAATTCCTTGAGAGTAACAACCTTTTTGCTGTCATCCAGGAAAACAGAATTCTTATGGAAAACAGCTGTCAGTTCTTCGTCGCGGCGGAAGAGAACCTCGAAGTTACCCTGATGCTCTACCGGTACACTCAAAATACCAAGCTCGGTAATACCATTAAGCATTTGCTGTGTCTGTTCATTGATGCTTGCTTCAAAAAGCTCGCATTTAATATTGGGATAAAGAGCACAGAAATCCTTGAGGGAGGATTTGATGAATAACGCGCTGCGGGAGTTGGCAATGCTGAAGCGCAGCGTGCCTACAACACCGCCCATAATGTTTTCGATTTCGCTTTTTGCGAGATCCTCCAGAGCACACATATACTTTGCTTTCTGATAGAGGACACGTCCTGCTTCGGTCAGGAGAATCTGACGGCTGCCGCGGGTAGTAATTATCAGCTTGGTGCCGAAATAGTTTTCCAGGGCACGCAGCTGCTTGCTGAGGGCCGGCTGAGCAATGTGTACATAATCAGCCGCACCGGTAAAGCTGCCGGCTTCGATAATCGCCAAAAAGTTTCTGTAATTATCTAATTCCATATTTTGCAGACCTCCAACTAATACTAAACTTATATAAAAACAGTAATGAATTTTAAATGTAGAATAATATAACTGGTTAATCATATTGCTAGTATAATTTCAACAATTTCAATGATTAAGGCTATTATATAACAGAAGAATGCTAAAAAGAAATAATAAAATGACATATCTATAATTCCTATTAGCTATTTTTCTTATTAAGTAATATCTGCTATACTAAATGCGTATAAAGCAGGGGCTTTATACAGAGCATATTGACAAATTGACTTATTCAAAGCAAAGGAGAGAACAATCATGGCTGAAACAAAAATGACAGTCGCAAAAGAAACAGGTTTATTCGCACATCTGTGCCTTCAACGCAACGGTGCAGCAAAAGTATTCCCGCATTGCGGTGAAAAAGGCTTTGACTTCAGCAGAAGAGTGCAGGGCTTCAAACTGAACGAAGCATCCCTGAAAGCATTAAAAAGAGGTTAAGAAGAAAGATGAGCTTCGTACTGAACTATCTGAAAGAGTTAGACAGAGAATACTATAGCAAGTGGTTTAAGAATATTTTACTGTAAGCTGAAACAGCAGCATAGAATATGCCAGTCTGCTAGCGATGACGTTATAGCCTACCTCCTTGTACGTCGTTGGTTGACTGGCTTTTTGTTTGCCTAAAATATTCCTGATAGATATATATAATGCAATACAGGTATTTTTATTTTAAATGCAATTGTTGCATAATAGTGAACTGCATGCTGCGAAAGTAAGTAGGAATCAGTTTCTGAAATATTCCAAAATCATATAACTTCTATTACAACTAGGTATTTTTATTATTTTGGAATATATTGTATAATCTCTAACAGTGAAAGGCACTCTCCAAAAGGAACAAGAAAGGAGCTGATAAGTTTTGGACATTGCACTTATAATGAATGATGAAAAAGAAGATTCTAAGATTCGGGAGTACCTGAAACAGGTAGACAAGAAGTTTTACTATCGAGCTATCGAGAACAGGAAAAAGGAAGCTAAAGTCTTTCCGCATCGAGGCGAAGATGGCAAGCTCTTTGTAAACACTTTTCAATATGTAAACCTATTTAAGAAGAAATAAGTGGAGGGAAATTTTTATGACACCAGCAATTAAATGCTTGATTTTGTTAGCAGTAGTTGCACTGTTATTCGTTACCGAAATGATTCCGCTGGCAATGACCGCGGTTCTGGCTGCTATAGCCTGCAGTGCATTGGGCCTGGTTCCTGAGAACCAAATCTTCCTAGGCCTGGCAGATTCTACTGTAGTTCTTTTTGGCGGTATGTTTGTAGTTGGCGCTGCTATGTTTTACACCGGTCTTGCTCAAAAGGTTGGCGGCGCTGTAGTAAAGCTGTTTGGTACCAATGAAAACAGCCTGATGTTTGGTATTATGATTATTGCAGCAGTTATGTCTGCGTTCCTGTCTAACACCGGTACCACCGCTTGCCTGATTCCTGTAGTCATGGGTATCTGCGCACAAGCAAAGCTTTCCGCTTCCCGTCAGCTGATGCCGTTGGCTTTCGCTGCCGGCCTTGGCGGTACCTGCACCCTGATCGGTACTCCGCCGAACATTCTGGCAAACGTTGCTCTGAAAGCAGCTGGTATGCCGGAACTGCAATTTGGTTTCTTTGAATATGCCTACATCGGCATTCCTATTACTATCGCAGGCATCCTTTACATGATGTTTGTTGGCAAATACATCCTGCCGGAAGCTAAAACCGAAGAGATTGCAGATGTAGAGCAAGAGATTGATGCTACTAACACCAGCTCCAAGAAACAAATCATCTGCGGTATCATCATGGTTGGCGTTATCGGTTCTATGGCAACCAGCATCGTTCCTCTGGAACTGGCTGCTGTTGTCGGAGCGGTACTGTGCGTACTGACAGGCTGCATCACTGAAAAACAAGCCTATAACTCCATCGACTGGATTACCATCTTCCTGTTTGCAGGCATGATTCCTGTAGCAACAGCTATGAACACTACCGGTGCAGGCAAGCTGATTGCAGAATTCACTGTAGGCCTGATGGGCGGCAACCCGTCTCCGTACCTGATAACTGCAGTACTCTTCGGTCTGGCAGTTATCCTGACTCAGTTCATGAGCAACACCGCTTCTAAAGCTCTGCTGTGCCCGATTGGCATCGCACTGTCCGCACAAATTGGTGCATCTCCGAAAGCTGTACTGATGGCAGTTCTGATTGCTTCCAGCTGTGCATTCGCTTCTCCGGTAGGTACTCCTCCGAACACCCTGGTACTTGGCCCCGGCAAATACAAATTCATGGATTATGTAAAATGCGGCGGCGGTCTGGTAGCAGTCAGCATGGTTGCAGCAGTCATCGTTATTCCTATCGTATGGCCGTTCTTCCCGACTGCAGCATAATTAATCAAAGACATAAGTCTTACCACCTTTCTTGAAACGTCTGCAACGCTCCCGAATGGGAGCGGTCAGCAGACGCAAATTGGATAGAGAACAATTTATTATAGACGGGGTGGAAGCTGCCCTGACGCACAAAGTTTCAAAGATGCTTACAATTACAAATTCCTTCTTTCTGTATATATTTGCTTAGGGGACATTGGCAGTATATATAGGATATAAATGAAAAGACTACCCTTCGTCATGTTGAACTGTAGTGACCCCAAAAAGTTAGACTTTTATTACGCAGCAGAATTTAGAATCTGTTGCGTATTTTTTATGCAACAAAACTAAGCCTGTACTCTACAGGACTCATCCAATTAAGTTTAGACTTAATTCTATATTTGTTGTAATAAGTAATATATTTTTCTATTGCATTTTTTAACTCATCAAAACTGTAATAAACTACGCCATAATACATTTCCTGCTTTAGTACGCCGAAAAAATTCTCCATGACTGAATTGTCATAGCAATTACCTTTGCGTGACATACTCTGAAAAATTTTATTCTTCATTAGCATTTTGTTATACACTTTCATTTGGCATGCCCAGCCCCTGTCGGAATGGAACGTCCTGCTGTATTTGCAATCATTAGTAACTTCTATAGCTTGCGTCAATGCAGAAACAATAGCTTGTGAAGATGGTTTTCTACTAATACTATAGCTTATAATTTCACTGTTATACATATCCATAAACGGATCAAGATACAATTTTTTAATGACCATTCGACCACTTTTATCTAATTCGTAATATTTAAATTCGCTTGTATCTGTTGTGATTTTCTGATGCGGTATACTTGTTCTAAATCGTCTATGAATCCTGTTTGGTGCTATATTGCCAACCATTCCTTTGTACGAGCTATATTTTCTGCTTTTACGTGTAAATGATGATACCTGAAACTTTAGTTTCTGCATAATTCTTTGAACCAGTTTCTTGTTTACATGATAGCCTAGTTTTATAAGCATACCATGCATTCTGCGATAACCAAAGTCTTTATGCTCATTATGCAGTTCTGTAATCTTTTCTTCCAGCTTCTGGTTGCGCGGCTGTCTGTTAAAACGCGTTTGCCAATACATATAGGTTGCTTTAGGAAACTTAACTACTGCGAGAATATCCTTTAATCTGAAGTCTCCTCGGAGGCTGTGGATGATTCTCGCTGTTTTTTCAGAAGAGTTTCCTCTTTCAAACGCAGCCTCCTCAATTCTTTTAAATAGGCATTCTCAATCCTTAACTTCAGTAATTCATCTTCAAGCTGTCTTATGCGTTCTGTGTTAACATCACTAACGTTAGTTTCAGTATTTGATTTTAATTTTTCTTTCGGTAATTTCAAATTTTTCTTACGCCCTTTTTTCTTAGTCTCAAAGAATCTGCACCTGCAATACGAAAATCATTTACCCAACGTGCGATTAGCGACGGATTGAGTATGTTCTCTTGCAGAGCAAGCTGTTGATATGAAACCTCTGTTGTCATATATAATTCTACAACAGAAAGCTTCTTTTCGAAAGAATAGGTTTCATTTTTTTAGAACGAAACAAGCCTTTATCTCCAAAAGAATTATAGTTATATACCCACGTTTTTATACTTTTAATGGCAGGTATACCATACTTTTTTGCTAAAGTTTTGTACCCGACCTCTTCGTTTAGATATTCTAGGACTATTTTCTTCTTTAGTTCAAAACTGTATTTTGCCATTAAAGAACCGACCTCCTAAAATTAGATTTTTAGGTCTAACTTTAGGGGGTCGGTTCACTTTGTAGTGGTATACTAAAACTGGACACAAAAATGTTTGGGCGTTTTTCCACCACACCAATATTGGAGGGGTGACCACACCACACGATTTGGTGGAGTTTTTTGTGCGAATGAGAATGTTACAATTTGTTCGTAATATAAACAGTTGTATGAATTAAAGAAAGGTTGTATAATATGTGTGGTTGCAGATGTAGCCTTGCAGGCACGGTTTGGTATGTGTGAGGAGCTTCTGCCCGGTGGCCCAGGCCATCCTCTCTTGGCCCTGAAGGGCTAATTCACCTTAACGTGCGGTCCGGTTGGCACCTGTCAGAGCTTGACAGGTACTTTTTTGCTATTAGGGGTGGATTTGCGGATGTTGGGAGGTGATTGCATTGGGGGAGTTTTACAAAATTATCATGCAAGAAGTAAGGAGATTATGCTATAATTAAGGAGGAGAGAAGATGGCTGATACTAAGTTTGAAGATTTAACAATCAGCAATGACTTCATGTTTAAAGAAGTCATGAAAAGCAATATGGAGCTGTGCAAGCGACTAGTAGGCAGTATCATGCAGCAGGATATTGAAGATATTGTTTACATTGACACAGAAAAAACGCTACAACCTTACTACGATAGCAGAGGTATCAGGCTGGATGTAATTCTTGCGGATGATAATCACACTAGGTACAACCTTGAGATGCAGGCCAAGAATGTGATTGGAGATACAGGAGAAGCGCTGTTGCCTAAGCGCACCCGTTATTATCAGTCAGTGATTGATATGGATATGCTGAAAAAGGGGCAGGATTTTGATGAGCTGGATCCTTTGGTACTGATTTTTATTTGTACATTTGATTTGTATAAAGAGGGCAGGTATGTATACACATTTAAGAGCCGCTGTTTGGAAAACTTGGAGCTAGAGCTGGCCAACGATGTAACAGTGAAGCTTGTGAATGCCAAGGGTCGACAAGGACAAGTAAATGATTTGTTGAAGAATTTTTTGCAATATGTAATGACTAATGAGCCGGTAGACGAGTTCACTGAAGATGTGGCCCGTCAAATAGTGGCTGTGAAGAATGATCCTATAGCGAGGAGGGATTATATGGTACTGGCAACTAGAATCAAGGATGCGAGACGGGCAGGCTTTGCAGAGGGCGAAGCAAAGCAAAGCAGGGAAACAGCTGTTGAAATGTTGAAGGATGGAGAGCCACTGACTAAGATTATGAAATACTCAAAGTTGGGGCAACAAGATATTCTTTTGCTAGCTAAAGAAAATGGTCTTGAAGTGATTGATGGGTAAGTGCATTTGCAATACTAGCGCTTCGGTGTGGTTTTAATGAACTACGCCGGGGCGCTTGCGATGCTATTGTATCAAAATCCTGTTATCAATGGTATAATATAGATAACGAAAAAGAGATTCACACTGGGTAAGTATCTCAATATTAGCCTTGAAGAGCTATATTTTCCAAGTAGTGTAAGCTTATATTGCGGAGGGAGGTCTTTGCATGCTGGCATTGGAGGGTATTCGTGTTTTAGATTTGTCGCGGCTTTTGCCGGGACCGTATTGCACCATGCTGCTGGCCGATTTTGGGGCGGAGATCATCAAAATCGAGGAGCCGAAGCTGGGTGATTACTCCCGCACCTTTCCGCCCTTTCTTAAGGATTTTGGCTATTGGCATTTGCAGCTGAACCGCAATAAAAAGAGCGTAACCCTTGATTTGAAAAGTGAGCTGGGTCGGCAAAAGTTTTTGGAGCTGGTACGCACTGCTGATGTAGTGGTAGAAAGCTATCGCCCCGGCGTACTCAAGAAGCTGGGCGTTGATTACGAGGTGGCTAGCAAAATTAATCCCAAGATTATTTATTGCTCGCTCTCTGGCTATGGCAGTAAGGGTCCCTTGGCCAAGCAGGCGGACCATGATATCGGATATGTGAGCCTAGCGGGCATCACGGCTATGAGCGGTGAGGGTACGGCGGATAAGCTGGGCAAGCCCGCCATTCCCGGTGTTTTGATGGCCGATATGAACGCGGCAATGTCTGCCGGGATGGCCATTATGATTGCTTTACGGCATGCGGAGCGCACGGGTGAGGGACAGGAGATTGATATTTCCCTCTATAATGTAGCTATGACGCTGATGCCGGGGGCCGCCAGCCTGTATTTTGGCAGTGGCTTCGTAGCGCAGCGGGGCAATAATTGGCTTACCGGTGCTAATGCTAACTACAATATTTATGCTACCAATGCTGGAGGGTATGAAAGAAGGCAAAAACTGGTTTGCGACACCGCTTTTGCCGGAACATGGCTCTGTAACTACTGAAATTATAGAAAACGGTATTAAATATACAGTGGATGTGGAGAACGGCCAAAAGACAGGCTTCTTTTTAGACCAAAAATATAATCGTCAGGCCGTAGCTAAATTGGCAAAGGGCAAGCATGTTTTGGACTGCTTTACGCATACGGGCAGCTTTGCTCTGAACGCAGCACAGGGCGGTGCTGCCAGCGTAACTGCGGTAGATATCAGCGCTGAAGCTGTGCAGATGACTGACCGCAATGCCGCTATTAATGGCTATGGTCAGATGATGAAAGGCTTGCAGGCCAATGTTTTTGATTTGCTTAGCGAACTGTTCAATAATCATTCGCATCACTACGATTTTATTATTTTAGATCCGCCTGCTTTTACTAAGTCCGGCAGTACGGTGAAAAATGCTATCCGCGGCTATAAGGAAATCAATCTCAAGGCTATGAAGCTGCTGCCTCGCGGCGGTTATTTGGCAACCTGCTCCTGCTCACATTTTATGAAAGAAGAATTTTTTGTAGAAATGCTTAAAGACGCCGCCCGTGACGCTAACGTATCTTTGCGCCAGGTGGAAGCGCGTCAACAGGCTCCTGACCATCCAATTTTATGGAACGTGCCGGAGACTTACTATCTTAAATTTTATATTTTTCAAGTAGTATAAAAATATCCTGCTATTACTAAATTTAGTAGTAGCAGGTTTTTTCTTGTTTTGCGCGAATATTATAGCTAGGAAGATACCTGTGAGGAGGTTTTGTTATGCTGGCATTGGAAGGAATTAGAGTATTGGATTTGTCACGGTTGCTGCCAGGCCCTTATTGTACGATGATTTTGGCAGATTTTGGCGCGGAAGTTATTAAAATAGAAGAGCCCGGTAAGGGAGATTATTCCCGTACCTTTCCGCCCTTTTTAAATGATTTTGGCTATTGGCATTTGCAGCTGAACCGTAATAAAAAAAGCATAACCTTGGATTTGAAAAGCGCCGCCGGCAAAAAAGCTTTCTTGGAATTAGTGAAAACCGCAGATGTAGTGGTAGAAAGCTATCGTCCGGGAGTTTTAACTAAGCTGGGCGTAGATTATGCGGCAGCAAGCAAAATAAATCCTAAAATAACTTACTGCTCCTTGTCCGGTTATGGCAAAAAGGGGCCCTTGGCTAAGCAGGCTGACCACGATATAGGGTATGTAAGCCTGGCCGGCATTACAGCTATGAGCGGAGAATCTGACGGCGGGAAGCCTGCTATTCCCGGAGTACTGATGGCCGATATGAATGCGGCTTTGTCTGCTGGTATGGCGATAATGATTGCTTTGCGTCATGCGGAGCAGACAGGCGAGGGACAGGAAATAGATATTTCTTTGTATAATGTAGCTATGACTTTGATGCCGGGAGCTGCCAGCTTATATTTTGGCAGCGGGTTTGTGGCTCAAAGAGGCAATAATTGGCTGACCGGAGCTAATGCCAATTATAATATTTATCGCACGAAGGATAATCGTTATATTTCCGTTGGCTGCTTGGAGAAAAAATTTTGGACTAATTTATGCTATGCTCTCAAGCGAGAGGATATGCTTGATTTAATAGATGACGCAGTAAAGCATAAATATTTAGAGCAGCAGCTGGCGCAGGAATTTGCCAAGCATACTATGAGAGAGTGGGAGGTTTTGCTGGCGGACAAGGATACCTGCGTAACGCCGGTGCTGAATTTTGACGAAGCAGTGGCAGCAGAGCAGACCAAAGCTAACGATATGGTACTGACAGTGCAGGACGAGGAGTTAGGAGCATATCAGCAGCTTGGCTTTGCCATGAAGCTAAGCAAAACTCCTGCCAGCCTGCGAAAAAGAGCGCCTAGACTGGGAGAAAATAACGAAGAATTCCTCTAAAAAGCTTTTTACTTAGACTTAAAAAACCGCTATCGTTTATGATAGCGGTTTTGATTATTTAATTTAGAATTGGTATTTCAGTTCTTTTTCCATAACAGCACCGGTTTCGGGATTGATGGTGTATTTGCCGCGCAGTCCGGGAGCGGTAAATTTTACTTCATATTCATAAAGACCGTTGTCTCTGTCTAGTTCAATCTTGTGGATAAGAGCTTGCGGATAGTCTTTGAGAATAAGGGCTTGTACATCGTTAGTGCTGAGCGCTATTTTGCTGCTGCCAAAAATAGCTTTCGCATCCATGGAATATTCTTTAATAGCGCCGTTAGTTTGCAATACCTCAATTTCGTATTCAGTATGGGTGGCATTGTCATAGAATTTTACTTCGTAATAAGGAGTAATCTTGTTCAATTCTGCTTTTGTTGTAACGAAAGAAATACCGGTAGGAACTTGTTTTTCAGCAATAGCGCGAGCTTCATCTGCGTTAATCAGGCTTGCAGCAAAAGCAGTGGCAGATACAGCCATAGCAGCTAAACCGGCAGTAATGATAGCAGTTAATTTTTTCATAAATTTTAACCTCCTTCAATAGGGATTTATATTATATAAGAGTGATACTCTTTCTATGATGTTTATAGTATACTAAAAAGCTATGAATTAGTCAAGAAAGTAAACGGTAAAATGTTTGTAACAAAACTATATCTAGTTTCTATCATTATCTAAAAAATTGTTATAATGGTTTGGTATGTTGCGTTAAAGTGTGGTGCTTAAAATAGTGTATTATAGACAGGAATCAATAGTTAAAGGAAATTCTTTAATTAATTGTTTGGACAATTATGTAGTAGTGGATATAGAAACTACCGGACTTGACGCGGTAAAAGATGAGATTATTGAAATATCTGCTGTTAAATACCGCATGAATCATAGAGTGGATGAATTTATTACCTTGGTATCAAAAATTAAAACAGCTTTATGTTCCGTATTATCGGTTGCCGCCGGTGCAGAAGGAAGTGCACATAACAACAGAAGCATAGCGGCAAAAACCTTTTGCCGGTAAGCGTTTTGCTTGGCGTGCCGGATGGCGTATATAGTAAAAATTTATTGTCAGTTATTGAAGCATTAGGCAGCTGCGTAGACGAGCAGCTTACTGAAACTGTGGATATGGTAATTGTGGGAACTGCTGATGCGGCAGTATACCAAAGTGCAGAGCTGGCTCAGGCAGTTAATTGGAAAAATCAAGGAGCTGCATTAGCCGTTCTCAAAGACGAAATATTTGTTAAATCTTTGCGCAGCTGCGGCTGGATAAAATAAAAATTGACCTTTAATATAGAAGCTTGTTTTACTTTGCAAAATGTCATTTCCTTTTATTTTAAGGCATGGTATAATGTGAATGCTTAGCGATTGCGGCGCCAAAGGCGAATGCAGAGCTTAGCAGAACATATGCTTTTGTGGTATAATAAAAAATACTAGACAATTTATGAGGAGTGACTGCAATGATAAATGGTAAAAATGTTGGCAAAACCTGCCGTGTACATTATAAAGGTACTTTTAATGACGGCAAGCAATTCGATTCTTCTTATGACCGCGGCGAGCCGCTGGATTTTGTCTGCGGAGCCGGTCAAATGATTAAAGGCTTTGATGCTGCTGTTGCCGATTTGGACGTTGGCGCAGAGGTTGATATTCATCTGCTGCCTGCCGAAGCTTATGGCGAAGCAGACCCGGAAGCAATTTTCACCATGACCATCGCTCAGCTGCCGGGTGCAGAAAAGCTGGAGGTTGGTCAAAGAGTATATTTGCGCGATAATTATGGCCGTCCTGTTCCTGTTTTAGTAACTGCTAAGGATGAAACTAATATTACTTTTGACGCTAATCACGAAATGGCGGGCAAGGAATTAAATTTCCATATTGCACTGGTAGAGGTATTGTAATTATTTAACTGGTAATGTAATTACAGCCAAATGCCGACAAGAATTTACTATGTTCAAAATTCACGCAGATATTGCTGTCAAGCAGTGTCTGCTTTTTTTATAAAAAAACTGCATCGCCAAAAGTTTTTGTCTAACTTTGGGGATGCAGTTCAATTTAAATATTTTTAGCTTTTACACGGCCAAAAAGAATGTGCATAACACCGGCGGCCTCGTCGGGGAATTTAATCAGATAATCATTGCCGTTTTTGCCGTGGAAAGTAACCATGTTGATATCGTCAAATTCAGCGCCGGTAATGTCGTCAATCTTAACAGCGATAGCGTTCTTTTGGCTTAAATAAATAATGCGCTCGTTGGTGAGAAAGAAATGACCTAGTTCGAGCAGAGCGGTGATTTCTTCTTTAATTTTAGGATGCTCCAGCTTTTCTCCCTTAAAATTAACGGTTTCGTCGATGCTGAATTTGCGTGTCAGCTCAAAATAATTATCTTCGCGCTCAATGATCTTGTTTTGGCAAAGACCGCAGTTGACATGCGCATAGCAAACCTCGCCTTTTTCTAAAGGCAAATCAAGCTCAATAGGCTCCAGCTTTTTGTTTTCTGCATCCCAAAGATTGCGGTATTTTTGCAGCGCGTTGACGATATTGTTTTTAAATTCATAAGGAATATCCAACTTGGCGCAGTCATCTCTAAAACCTGCTTCCTGTTCAGGGCTGTAACGAGCTTCTTTGACGATATCTTCAAAAAGCAGGTTAAAATGCGCTTGGAAAACTTGCTTACGAATGGAAAGACCGTCTTCGTAATCGTAGTTAAAAAGCTTGTTGATAGCGTGGATATCCAAATTTTCTTCGCCGGTTAAAAGCTTGCGGCAACGGATAAAGTAGGCAGCGGTTTTAGCGCCTTTATCAGCCAGCTTTGCCAAATGAGGAGGCAGTTCCAAAATTTCCGCCAAATGAGCCAGTTGATTAAATGCCGGAGCGTCGGCGGTTTGCGCTTCTGTGTAAACAGTATCGGCAAGTTTGCGGTAAATACCGCTGCGCTGCTGCATGTTTTCTTCATTAAATTTTACGCCCCATTTTTTTAATGCCGCATGTACGCTGTCGGCGGTAACTGAGTTTATATCGTCGGCATTGGCCAGCAAGTTGTTCAATTCTTTCCAGCCGTTTTCACTTGGCTTACTGCCGAACATTTTAGATAAAAAACCACATTGTTCTAATTCTTGTATTTCGTAAGGCTTCACGCTGCTTAGCTCCTTGTTATTTTTTAAGTAATTTAACCTTTATTATAATATAAAAAAAGTGTGAAATAAAGTGTTTTTAGATAAAAAGCTGATGCCTAAACATCAGCCTTTGTAAAACAAATAAAATTTTTTGTAGTTAATCAAGCGGCTCCTGCGTAACTTTGACAAAAACCTGTTGCTTTTGGTTTACGCTGCCAAAAAATACGCCTTTATCCACAATGCAGTCGGAAGCGTCCCGTCCTTCGGACATTTTTATATACATATCGTCTACTACGCGATTGTTTGTGGGATCAATGCCAATCCAATGACCGCGGGCATAAACCTCCAGCCACGCGTGAGTTGCCCCTTCGCCAATCATAAATCCTGCTACATAACGGGCAGGAATATGCAGATGACGACACAGAGACAGCATAATATGCGTATAATCCTGACATACGCCGGTACCTTGATCCAGCGCCTGCTGCGCCGTGGTCCGCGTAGTAGTGGTTTGCGGCTTATAAATGAAACGGTGGTAAAGCTCGCTGCTCATACGCAGTGCTTTTTGTAACGGGTCGTGCTGCTGCCCGGCTACCGTCAGATATGGCTCCATACCGTGAGTCAGCGTTGTCTGCCGGGTTGGATAACTGAAAATAGGGTTCAGCTCGCCGTTATCAATGTTTTCGCTGTTGGTAATGGCAGTACCGGAAACGCGGAAGCTGAAATAATCATGTGGATCACTGATGAAGCCAAAGCATATAGAGTTACCAAAAGCATCGCGGCTTTTCGTAATGGACGTTAACGGCGAAATGGAGCAAGATAAGTTTTTGATATGTTGGGTAATAGTTTCCTTAGGCAGGCAGCGCAGCGCAAAGCTGTGGCGCTCAACCGTGCCGGAAAAATCAAGCTGCATTTCGTAAAGGAATCTTAGCTTTCTCAAAAGTATCAATCCTTAAAGATGTTATTGAGGTTTGTTAAAATGGCGCAAAGATCACAGTCTTTTTTCATAGCTTCGCTGACAATATCATAATTTTCTTTATCGTAAGCGGCAAGACTGCGCTGTAAACGATAGGTCATACGGTCATAAGCCAACTCCATTGCCTTTTTATCATAATCTAAACGGATGTACAAGTCAAGCCTTTCGACGTATCTGCCGGTTTTCATAATATTACGGCAGGCGCTGCTTTCTACATAGTCGTCAACGCAGCCCCAAAAAGCATATAAATCATCCAGCACCTGTTGTAAATATAGCAGACAAAAGGCTTCGCGCTTAGCGTCCGTCATCACATCGAGAGCCAGCTGAATGTAACCAAGAGCGGTAGTACTGATCATGTCGCGCAGCACGCTGGCATTGTCACAGGCGCGGACAAGATTACTGTAAACGGAATGAGGGTCGTTTTCGTCAAAAAGATAGTTAACTATAAAAACTTCTTTGCTGCCGTAAACGTCAGGAATATTAAGCTTAGCGCAGATTTTTTTATAAGCCTCCGGATCTTGGTCCAGCATAGTATCGTAGGCTTCCATAAAGGTACGTATAGTAGTGAAAGCGCGCTCGCTGTAACGTCCCAGCCAATATAAATGATTTGATTTTTCTAACGAGATAATACCCATGTGTCTTTAAAGCCTCCTCCTTGAGATGAGTTAACAACAAACGAATCGGGATTGCGTGAGAAACGAGTCAGACCGCCGGGCCACACCTTGGTTTCGCTGCCGCTGAGCACGAAGGCACGCAAATCTGCTTTGCGCAGAACTTCTTGGTTATCTTCCATAATAGGTAGGTCAATAAAATCAATAATTTCCTGGGCGATAAATCGGCGTGATTCTGCTTTCATAAGTTCAATAAAATCTGCTTTCTGTTTACTGTCTAAATCACGGCCAAAGAAAACGCCGTAACCGCCTGCTTCAGAAACATCTTTGAAAACCAGTTTATCAAAATTAGCCAACGCATAATCGCGGTCTTTTTTATAATACATTAAATATGTAGGAGCGTTATGGGTAATAGAATCTTCGCCAAGATAATATTTAATCATAGCAGGAACAAAGTAATAAATACCCTTGTCGTCAGCTACGCCGTTGCCGGGAGTATTGATAATAGCTACATTGCCTGCGCGATAGGCAGCCATTAAATTAGGTACGCCAATAAGAGATTCCGGTAGGAAGGTTAAGGGATCAAGGTATTCGTCAGAAATACGGCGGTAAATTGCGCCTACGCGCTGCGGTTTATCCATAGCTTTGTAATAAACCTGCGCGTTTTCTACATATAAGTCAGAAGGCATAGCTAAAATGCTGTGCGTCATTTCTGCTAAGTAAGCATGTTCAAAAAAGGCTGCATTGTAGCGGCCGGGAGTGAGAATAACATTTACGCCGCCGGTATTGACACTTTTCATAACATTATTGAGCATGGTGCCGTAGTTACGGTTGTCAACAACATCATGGGTGGCATAGGTCTGCGGGCTGGCGAGACGGCACAGCTTGCGGGCAATCAAAGGATAGCTGGCGCCGGAAGGAATGCGCAGATTATCTTCTAATATATACCATTTTTTATCTTGAGCCTGTACTAGGTCTATGCCGGAAATGTGAGAATAAACCTTACCCGGAGGGGTAATGCCTGCACATTCAGGCAGGTAACCCTTGGAAGAAAAAACAAATTCTTCCGGAATAATTTTATCCTTGATGATTTTTTGTTCGTGATAGATATCATAAAGGAACATATTAAGAGCAGTAACACGCTGGGTTAAGCCTTTTTCCATTTCGGCAAACTCATCAGCGTTGATTACGCGGGGAATGGCGTCAAAGGGAAATAGTTGCTCATGAAAGACGTTATTTTTGTAGATACCAAATTTAACGCCGAAACGAGCCAGCAGTTTGTTGATATTGCTAGTATATTTTATAAGATCCTGCATAGGGGTTGCTCCTTTCTCAATTTTCCTCCCTAAAATAAAAAGGCAAAGCCACACCAGCGACTCTGCCTCTCAAATATATTGTAAACAAAGTGTGAAATTATGTCAAATTTTTTCTGAATATTTTAATAGAATAAGAAAATTTACGCTGATTGTGTTCATAAAGATACATAGTTACTCAAACGCTTATTTAACATATGCTGTATTCAGATTTACGGCAGTGTGCTATAATATCTGTAACAAGGAAATGTAAGCGGAAGTGATATTGTGACTAGCTTAAATGAAGATAATGAAAAGACTGTTTATTGGAAAAGAAATCTGCCGGTGCTGTGGATAGGCGTATTTTTGTGCTGTGCCAGCTATACCAGCTGCATTCCTTTTCTGCCCATATATTTGCTGCGGGATCTGCATGTGGAGCAGGCTGATGCTAATTTTTGGACGGGCCTCTGCTTTGCCGTTACCTTTCTCGGCTGCAGTGTTATGGCTCCCTATTGGGGCGCTTTGGCAGACCATGTGGGGCAGCGCAAAATGGCCATCCGCGCAGGCTACGGTTTGGCTTTAAGTTATTTTTTGACCGGCGTATGCCAAGATGTGTACCAATTATTTTTGGTGCGTGCTTTGTGCGGTGTAGTTGCCGGATTTGTTCCCGCCTGTATGTCCATGGCTTCTTCGTCCCTGCCGGAAAGCAGGATGGGCTGGGGCATGGGCCTGATGCAGACGGCTATGGCCAGCGGCAGTATTATGGGGCCGCTGCTGGGCGGTTATATGGCAAGCTGGTTTGGTATGCGCATGTCCTTTTATATCGGCAGCCTAGCTTTATTTGCTGCTACTACGGCAGTGCTTTTTGTTGTCAAAGATTTGACTATTCTGCAAAAGGGCAGCATAAGTACCTTTGGTCTGCTGCGGGATTTAAAGGATTCGCTGAAAAATAAAGAGCTGCGCTTTATTATGCTGATGTTTTTTATGATTCAGACCTGCGTAATGACTATTCAGCCCTTGATAACCTTTTATGTAGGCCAACTTATGGGAACCATGGGCGACGGCGCCGTAAAAATGTCCGGTGTAATTTTTTCTTTAGCCGGTGTTGCCGGAATTTTGGCAGCACCGTTTTGGGGGAAACGCGGGCAAAGATATGGCTTTATTAAAATATTTGCTTTAGTAACTTTCAGCGCCGGTTTTATCAATCTGTTCCAGATATTTGTCGCTGATGTGTGGCAGTTTGCAGCGATTCAGTTTATTTACGGTTTGTTCTTGGCAGGCGCTGTGCCCAATATCAATGCCGATTTAACAGTGGTTACAGACAGAGCGACGCGCGGCAAAGCTTTCGGACTTTCTACCAGCGCCAACCAGTTTGGCGGCGTGGTGGGGCCCGTGCTGGGCGGCGCTTTAGGCGCTGTGATGGCCACCCGTTATGTATTGGTATTTATAGGCTGCATTTTGATGGCGATGGGCGCTTATTCCTATTTGACCAGAGCAAAGCAGAGAATGTAAAAAATTTACAAATTGCTGTTGACAAATGCTTAATAATCCTGTATAATTCTTTTTGTCGCAAACGGAGAGGTTCCCGAGTGGCTAAAGGGAGCAGACTGTAAATC
>ULSP01043124.1_pt1 | contig 44217 bp, 47 predicted proteins | sample 1956811 | NCBI WGS metagenome assembly ULSP01 (sample SAMEA4835711, study PRJEB28245) | human gut metagenome | biome: gut microbiome; material: fecal sample | place: Denmark | collected 2008
TTAGGACCTAATAGGTTATTAGAGGGCAATAATAGGGATATAGCTAATTGGCCTTAATTCTTTATCACCTTAGTCCATTAATGGCCTATAGGATATATAGGTATACCTAATCTGAACAACCTTACTCTCTATTCATACAGGTAATATATAGCTACAAAGCGTGCGTGATTTTAAGCTTGAACGTACCCCCAAATTTAAGTGCAAATTTTAAACTACTTTTTAGGGTGCAATCTAAAAACCTCTCCAATTTTTGGATTTTTTGCAAATTTTAATTTTAAAATTTTTGATTTTTAAAAATTTCATTTTCTTGAAAATTTTTCTCTAAAATATTTGCATAATATAAATAAAGTCCTTATCTTTGTCTCAGTGAAACAAAAGAGATAAAGTCATGAAAAAGTATTTAATTATTACAAACAGTGAAAAGTATTATTTGATTGAAGCCATTTCTTCAATGAGTGCAGCTAAAAAGTTAACATCTTATTTATTAAAGAAAAATAAGGTAACTTTAGACGAAGTTTTTAAGCTAGTCAAAAATGTAGAAGATATTATGGATCTAACTAAGTTTAATTTAGAGGATTGAAAAATCCTCTAAATATTTTCAAAAAAAAATAGTTCTTACTCCTTTTCTCTTTTTCTTATAAATCATTTAGTTTTATAGAGAAAAGGAAATAATAAAATAAACATAAAAACTAAATGTATTTTTATTATGTCAACAACAAAAGTAAACAATGTGAATGTAGAAAAAGCCGTTGCAACAAGTAAAGCAAACGCAACTATTTCTTTTAATGAGTTGTTTAAAACAACTAAAGAAAAAACAAACGGACTATTAAAAACATCTTTAGGACAAAAAACAGAGATTTATAAAAATAGTTTGTTTGAGGGTATGGATGAGAAAAAGAAAAAGGCAGCAAGAAAGAAAATAAGAAATTACACTTATTCTATGCTTTCAACTATTGTAGAAAATAAATCAGAAAAATTAATTAGTGCTTTTTTAGATTTCTACAAATCTGCATACGTTTTAAATGATTTTTCATTCGCTTCTATTGCAAGCGAAAACACTAAAGAAGAAAAGAAAGCCATTTTAAAAAAAGGCTTAGAGATAGTAAAAGATGCAAACAAATAATAAGTAATAACAAAAGGGAGTATTTTAAAATACTCCCTATAATTTAAGCATTATGATATTATTAAATATAGCTTTATTTGCGGCATTATTTCTTTTAATTAAGCAAATGTATAGGGACACAAAAGAAAGTCTAAATAACAAAGAAAACGAGTATTTTAAAGACTAAAATAAAAGGGACAATAAAACATTGTCCCTTATCTTTATTTTTCAGATGTTAAAATTAACATAACCGTCCGCCCCTAAAACTACCAGGAAATTTTTGCTCTACGCATTAAGAGGTACCTTGAGGATTCTTCACCCCTTTTAGTACCACAACCTCTCCGTATTAAAGGCATACCAGAACTTCCCAATCCCTACTGAGGTAATATATCCATTGAACCAGCCGAGAATCTCCATTCAAATAAAGTCTTATACTCTCCTTCCCCATTATCATAATCTAAAGTAGCAGAAGGTAAAGTTTGATAACCCTCGTAACTCATAGTCCAATCACAACCAGTATAAGACCAATCATCCTTAAGATACCATTCCCTATCAAGATCTTTTAACTCCTTTCTCTTATCCTCAAGGGGATAAGTAGACCCTTCCTGATTAATCTCAATTAAGAATTCCTCAAAGAAACTTCTCTTCATAAGCATCCTTAATCGAAAAGCTATTATCCCTCCACCATTCATCAATTTCGATAATAGGTTCCCTATATTAATACTATCTACCAACCAATTCTTATCACTCTGGGGAGATATCACAGGGTAATGATCTAAGGGGGCAAACTCTGCCTCCATTTGTCCGGGCTTTATCCCAAATAACACCATAGTAGGGAAGAAGAATATACCTGGCTCTTGGAAGATCCTCACTTGCTTCTCTATTCCGTTGATTGTTCGGATATTAAGGCTCTCAGACCTTTCATCTAGAGACATATTTTCCTTAACATTAATAACTACTTGAGCATTACCATTACCTTCACTTGGAGATACACTTAAAAAACTTTTATTCATACACTTACATATTAAAGGTTTATATGGGGTTATAGTATAATCCTATATACTTCACACAAAGAAGCCAGAGACCAAACATCCCTGGCTTTCCTTTCTATAAAAGGGTATCCAATATCTTCTTAACCCTATCCTTCCCAATAAGCCTTCTACCCTTCTTTCTCTCATAGAAGAATACATAATACTTCTGAAGTTCTACTTCCTCCCTCCAATAGTAGTTCTATTCTTAGCATATCTCCGGGATCAATCCACATTTGATACCAAACTCTATTACCCTCAGAACACCTTAGGATTCTCTTTTCACTATCATCTCTGATTCTTTCTACTGTTACCATGTTTATATAATTTTTCTCTAGAACCAGTAAATATCAAATCTCTGTGTACATAATCGGAATAATTCAATCTCTTCATCTTCATAGCATAATCCTATGGTAGCATAAAAATCTTCTCCATAGTAAGATCCATCTGTTGCTGCAGTATAATATTCAATCCCCTTTATAGTAATTTGATTAAAGCTTACACCCCTACCAGTTAGAGATTGATCCATTAGAGCATCTTGAATATACATCGCAGGGTTTCCATACTCCCCAGGAGGTAATAATTCATCTACTATATCCTTTCTGATTAGGAGTTGGAAATATGGTATAACCTCAAAATTTTCTTCATTTGCATTAAATGCTTTCAGTTCAGTAGTTGGTATACCTTCGGAATCCCAAGTAGTTTTTGAAAAGTTAATATCTATAGGATCTCCAGTACTTGAGGGGAAGATATTTCTAGGTACTACTCCAATATTAGCCATAAAAGGTACACCATCCTGGGTTATTCTTACAGAAGCCTCTTTCCCTGTTAAGGATCTGATCCTCAACATCTCTTCTCTATCTTCTAGAGAAATGTTAGCTTTTGCATTTACGGTTACTTCTTGATTTCCATTTCCACTCTCTGGAGTGATGTTTAAAAAGTTCTTTTCCATACTCTAAATAATTTTTAAGTTACTTATAAGAATAGTTCATCATTATTACACATGGTTAGGTGAGTATAAAGGAAGATCTCGAGATCTTCCTTTATACCTTAAATAACACTAAAAGCTTAAAAATATGAAAAAAGAATTTATTACAGTTAGTCAAAATTCTGGGCAAGGGAATGCGTCAGTAAGTATTACGGCTGATCCTAATACCTCTGCAAAGGATAGGTCCACTAACTTATTAGTAAGAACTGCAGGAGATAAATCCCAAGAGGTTAGAATTTTACAAAATAGTATGCCTTTCTACACTGCTTCACTGATAAAATTTTCTGGTTATCCAAATGTTGTAGGTACTCTGGATTTTATACCTTATTTTCGTTTTGTAAATGTGGGTACTAATGATGATGGTTCCAATTATCCTATCTATAATTGTACAATTAAGATGAGTAAAAATTATGACTTCAGTTCAGATATCAAATACTTTCTGATGTGTACTTTTAGAGAAGATCTGTTAGAGGATTATGAGCTTGAACTAGAAACACCCAGTGAATCTAGATATCTCACACTTAAAAGTTCAGTTAGTGGATTAGGTCTTAAAAATTACGAAGGAGAGATATTCTTAAGTAATGGTACTGATATAGTAGATGAGGTATCTTTAAGATTGACTAATAAGAATGACGCCTATGATTATAGGACCCTATATCAGATAGTTTTTAACTAAAAAAAAATCCCTGATTACCTTCTCTAAGGGTCAGGGATCTTCAACGGAATTTTACATCTATCTTTCTTATGAATGAAACATAATATTATAGTTCTTCTTCTTTTTCTTTATTCTCTTCTACATTCACTTTTCGAAGACTGGGGAAATCTAACTTCTCCCTTAAATTACGAATAGAGCAATTACCCAAAATACTAAGGCAAATGTAAGTCCTATTTTATTCTTCTCCCAGAATTTATCTTGATTAAAGTAGCAACCCAAATAAATTAAAGGGAAGCCCAATACCCCAAATATGATTATAACTGGGAATAGGATCAAGAACAATACGTACTGTATAAGTTCTTGAGTACTAGCAGACCAACCTCTGTAATTGTTGTTTGAATCGAAATAATGTCTCATAATCTCAAATGTTTTAAGTATCGGATTAAACAATATATTGGGAACAAAGGCAAAACTAACCAGATACTGATGAAAGTAATGAATTCATTTAAACCCAAATATCTCTTACAAAACTTAGTAAGAATCACTGCTGGCAAAAAACAAACCGCATATACTGTGTAAAGAATCACCCACATTATTTTTCTTCGATTAAGTTGATTACCTTGGATAATTTGCCTTGAACCTTCTCTAATTTAGAGATTTCCCATCCCTTAATATCTTCTCCATAAGAGGATAATTTCTCTATGGATCTTTTGATAGAGAAATATGCCTTGAACCTTTTAAACCTTTCCTCATTTTCAGGATTCATTGGTAAGGCAAATCCCTGAAGATTATTGCCTACTCTTTTATAAACTTTCTCTAAGTTAGGCAATCTAGTTACCTTTACCTTATTACTCAGAGTAGCAACTCCCTCTTTTTTATCTACTGAAACTACTTCTACTTCTTCCATCAGTGTAGGATTCTCTGAATTTGAGTAGATTACCTTTGTTCCCTCTTTTAATTTTTCTTTCATAATTCGTTTGATTAATTCTTTATGCAAATATACTAAATTTATTTGATTATTGAAAATTATCTATTTTATTTTTAATAAATTCATAGGCATTGCCTTGGTAATCTTCTAGCATTTTGTATTCCTGTGGAGATAGAAATACTCCGTTTACTTTAAAAAGTTTTCTTAGATGCTCCGGTATAGTGCCTTGGTAAGTGATGTTATTGTATCTGATAATGTATAGACCCTTCTTATTCCGATCTATAACCCCTAAAGTGTTGATTGGTTGAAGTTTAGTTTGGTAAATTCCTCCGAAAGCCGAAGGAACCATTAAAATATCTCCGGGTACTCGAGTTATCCAATGAGAATAATCTGGAGTAATCACTGCAATTTTCTTCTCATTCTCAAGTTTTTTATCGTATTCCAAACGATTAAACCAAAAAGCACAGCTATAACAAACATCCTGAGCTTTCATAAGTTTAGGGATCTCTCGATTTATATCAAAATCCTCTAAATTAATGAGTTTGCCACATATATGGCATCGATTCATCCTATTCATATTGCATTATTTATAAGTTATATGGAATAATAGAACACAAAGAACTTAGAAAATAGGGATATGAGCAATACTGTTCAATGTTTATTGAACTTAAAACACTAAAGTTATGAAAGATAGATTAACGAATGAGATGATTAAAGATCTGGCTAACAGATTGGGTATAGAACCAGCTCTCTTAAAAGCAGTACAGATAGTAGAAGCTGCAGGTAGAGATGGATTTTTATTCGATGGTAGACCTCAAATCCTTTTTGAGGGGCATATTATGTACAAGGAATTTCATAAAAAATTCCCAGATAGAGACTTAGATTATCTTTGTAAGAGATTTTCTACGGTATTTTATCCAAAATGGGATAAATCGAAGTATTTTGGTGGCTTAGGGGAGTACAAAAGGCTAGAATTAGCTAAGGAAATTGATGAAGAATGTGCTTTAAAAGCCACAAGTTGGGGAATGTTCCAGATCATGGGATTCAATCACAACCTTTGTGGATGCAAAGATGTATTCGATTTCGTTCATAAGATGTCAGAATCTCATGAAAAACAACTGGAATTGATGTATTATTTCATGAATAACTCGGGTTGTTTGAAAGAACTCAAGGGAAAAGACTGGGCAGGATTTGCCAAAAAATATAATGGCCCTGGATATGCCCAGAATGCTTACGACCAGAAATTAAGGAATGCTTACGAAAACTTCAAAAATAAGTTATGAAAAGATGTCACTTCAATAATTGGTTAGCAAAGTTGATTCTAGCCAAGAATTACACAGCAATAACCCTATTTTTCAACTCATTCTTCAAGTATGATGAAGAGGTATATGAATGGGATAATATAAATCATGAGTGTATTCACCAGGTACAACAGATAGAATGCTTTATCCTGGGATTGATTATTGGTATCATAGTAACTGGTTTGGGTGCTCCCTGGTGGGTTATCCCTATAATTGCTTTTGGATTCTTCTACCTATGGTATGGAATCGAATATCTGATAATCTTGGCTTTTGCTGGTTGGGATAAACAGAATGATCGATATCATGATGTAAGCTTTGAAGAAGAAGCTCATTCGAATGATACCAAATGGGATTATCTCAAAGAAAGATTACCCTTTTCATGGATGTCTTACATAAAACTGAGAAGCTACAAGAAATGAAAAAATTAAAAGTATTAGGGGTGTCTGCGGGTGCAGGCATCCTTTTGTTTCCTTTTAGAAAGAATTTGATAGCTAATATAGAAATTAGAGGAGTATTTTATACTAAGGGTCTAGAACAGTGGAAATTAAACTTTGGGAATATACCTTATTATAAAGATGGAACTTTTCCAAATTGTAAGCCAGACATCATACTTTCAAGTCCAGATTGTGGAGCATCCTCCATTATGAGGCTTTCAAAAGTAAAAGAATTGGGCAATCCACAAGAGAATAAATCCCTGAATCTAGTGATTCAATCAATCTTACATTATAAGCCTAAGATTTTTCTTATAGAAAATCTACCTCGTTTGCTATCTCTACTACCAAAGGAATACCTTCAAAAAACTTTCGAAGATTATAAACTTATTTTTCACGAAAGGTCAGTTTCTGATTATGGAAACTCACAGTTATCAAGGAAGAGATTACTTATCATTGGAGTACATAGAAAAACCGGTAAGAAATATTTGAATGCTTTCAATGAAGTATTTCAAGTAAAAAACCCAACAATTACTAGAAATCTACTTAACGATTACCAGAATCCATTAAATTATAACATACCCTTGGATAAAACCCTGGCAATGTATGACTATCGAAAACTTCCCGAAAAGAAAAATCTTACAGTAAAGAAAATACATAGACTTTGGGTAGGAGCATTCCATGCTGAAAAGAAATGGCCAATCAAAACAGCAAAGATGAGTACCCTCCCAGGAGTATACAGATTGGAAGAAGATAAATCCCCCTTAACACTGAGACCTGCCGATAGACAATTCCGACCCGATGGTTATCCTCTTGGGATTTTGGATTTCAAGGCAATCATGGGATTTCCTAAATCCTACAAGATTTTCATGGATGAAGGCAATTATCTTTACTGGCTTAACAAGGCAAGGTATACAATTGCCAAAGGGGCAGTTGGAGAAATTGGGATTTGGTTTAAAAGGTGCATTAGAAACGCCTCCGATAAGTAGACTATTGGATTATACATATATATAACTAACTTAATACCATAAATATAATATGAAAACTTTACCAAGATTACCTGAGGATTTTATTAAAAACCTACCTGGTTCTAAAGTGAAATTAATATATAAATTAATGAAGTTAGAATCAGAAGTACTAGCTGAAGAATCTAAACTCAGTAGTATTTTAGCTTCTTACTACTGGAGTTTGAACCCAAATTTAAAATCGGTTTCAAAAAGCCGATTTTTATTGCCTAAAATGTTAAAATCATTCGAAGCTAAGAAGATGGAATATTTAAATTTACTAGATGCTTGCGCCTCTCAAATAGAGGGTTGGTATGAAGCTATTTCACCAAAGTTGGTTGAAAAGAAACCGAGTAAGGCCCTAATATTAGGAGAAAATATTACTAGGAAGCATGCTAGGAGCTTAAAGACTAAGAGAACTAAGGTAAGTTGATGATTTGATTAAATGTTAAAGATCCTTAAAAGTGTCAAAAAGTACTAGAAGGGAAAAACTTCCTCCCTTTCAGGAATTCCTTCTTAAAAACCTTCTATACAATTAACCTCAATAGGTAGGTATCAATAATAATCATTATTCATTCTACCTACATTGGTTGATTCCATCAACCAATGTAATCAATGGTTGTATACAACCATTGATTGGAAATATATTATCTTGTATTCTTTAATTCTAATTCTTCTTTTTTTTAGGAGGTTTTTTTTTCTTCTTTTGTACTGGGTTTATTAAGATTATATTAGTTTATGAAGAAAGCCAAAAATATCGTTACGTTAATACTAATAGGATTTACTATTTACCTTTGCTTCAGGAATTACAAACTTTCTCGAGAGGTTAATTCTCTGGAACAAGCGGTCAATGAAATCCCAGATACAGTTTACATCAAGAAACCCTTTAAACCTGAAAAAGAATTTTCAGAGAAAAAAGAACCAGATAGAATCTTAGTTTACGGTAAGAAGCAGTCAGACTCTCTTCCTGATAATTCCATAAGACAGCCTCTAATCAGTAAACAAGATTCTCTGGTTCAATTGGTTTTAAAGAGGAATAAATTGAACTTAAGTCTACTCAATAAGGAATCCAATACTTATTCAACTAGATCATTCCAAATCGACCTGAATAAGTACAGTTATAACTGGTATGAGGGTCAATTAACCCAGAAAAGGATAAAGAGATTTTCACTTAATCCTTACATCTATGGTAAATACAGACCTTTCAACAACTTGTTAGACATGGGTACTGGAATTGAATTCAAGACTAACCGATTTAATTACAAACTTGGAATCAATGCTTTCTACTACCCGAAATTCCAATCGAGAATAGGTACTGATTTAGAGTTTTCAGTTCAATATAAATTTTGATATGGCAAAAAAGATTATAACAGAAAATACAAACCTTACAAGAGAGGAATTAGAGATACTGGCTAAAGTTCCTAATGATGTATTTCTCTTTAGTCTCTTTTGTTATGTGATACACCCAGTAAGAGGAAAGGTAAGATTCGAACTATATCCTTACCAGAAATCGGTACTATACCAGTTCGTAAAAGAGAGATTCAACATTTTACTAAAGTTTCGTCAGGCTGGTATTACAGAACTTATTTCTATGTACTGCCTTTGGTTAGCGATGTATCACCCGAATAAGAAGATAAACATTATCTCCATTAAGGATACTACAGCTAAAAAGGTACTCAAGAAGATTAAGTTCATGTATAAGAATCTTCCCTGGTATCTTCAAACTCCGATTATAAATGGTAGAGCTGGAGAATTTGGATCTGCTTCTATGATAGAATTCGACAATGGTTCTTTTATAGAATCTATTCCTACATCTTCAGAAGCCGGACGTTCAGAATCCCTTTCTCTTCTGGTTATTGATGAGGCAGCAATAGTAAGATGGGCAGCTCAAATCTGGGCCTCGGCCTTCCCGACTTTATCCTGTTTATCAGGGAGTTACAAAATCTTTTACAAAAAATCTATAAAATTACCCAGAACTAAAAATAAGTATGGTTCAGAGATAGGAACTATTCGTATGGATGAGATAGGTCCTAAAAAGAAAGGTGTAAAAGATTTATATGATTCTAATCTATATACTCTTACCCATACTGGAGAATGGAAGAGAATCTTATGGTCTCAAAATAAGGGCAAATTAAAAACCCTATTATTAAGGGATTCTAAAGGTATAGAAATTGAATGTACTTCAAAACATAGATTCCTTACTATTCATGGTTGGAAAAAAGCTTCAGAGATTCTATCAGAGAATCTTGATATTATTCAAATTGATTTAGGCATAGAGAAGTTAATAAATCCTCCTGTTACCAACCCACCTAAATTAGAGAAGATAAAACCCATTATGGGTTTTCCAAGATTTTTTGTAACTAACTTAGGTAGAGTATTAAGGAAAAATTCTAAGGGTGGATTCGAAGAAGTAAAACAGCATATAAATAAAAGATTCTATTATGATGTTGGGTTAACCAAAGATGGTAAAACCTATACTAAAAAAGTGTCTAGATTAGTAGCCCAAGCTTTTATAGGACCAATTCCAGAAGGTTATTTTGTAGATCACATAGATTGTAATAAAGAACACAACTATGTAACTAATCTACAGATAATAACTAATTCTGAGAATATAAAAAGGGGTAGGGATTTTTCTATTGGAGCTACCTTATCAAACATTATTGGTAAGATTAACCCAGTAACCCATGGTTTAATATTGGCTTTAAGAGAAGAATATAAGGATAAATCCTATGCTTATCTATCTGGTATTCTAAAATCAAAGTATGGTTTAGATATTTCTAGAAGAACTTTAAACAATATTTTGAATAGAACCCCAGTTTATTTATCTAAACTGACCTTGATAGAAGAAAAAGAATCTACCATATATGATGTTCATGTTGAGGATAATCATAGTTATATTACTACTAATGGATACATTAATCATAATACTGGTGGATCGGCTATCGTAAACTCTTGTGTTACTGGTAATACTAAGATAATTACAGATAAAGGTTTGCTTAGGATTAAAGATATTTGCCCTAAGAAATTCGGAGCAGTAGATTTATCCTTAGTAAGTAATTTAAGAGTACTTACCCATAAGGGCGAATGGAAAAGAATAGTAGCTTCAGTAAACAAAGGTAGATTAGAAACTTGGAAAGTTAAAACCAAATATGGTAATACTCTAAAATGTACACCTAATCACAAATTGTATACTCTAAATGGTTTTATGACCGTGAAAGATATAATAGAGAAAGGTGAAGAGGTAATATTATACAAAACTGGTATTTCAGAGATAGAAACTCCACCCTCAATTAAATGGCCAGATAAAGAAGAATGGGTAAAAGTAAAAGGGTATGATAACTATCAGGTATCTAATCGAGGACAATTAAAATTCCTTAGAGCTGGTAAGTGGTACCTTAAAAGCTTACGTACTAATAAAACTGGTTACATTAGAGTAACTCTTCATAAGGATGGTAAATCTAAAAAAATTACTATGGCTGAACTGGTATTAACCCATTTTACTACTCAAACTAAGCTTAGCAAAGATGAAGTTATAGACCACATCGATTGTATACCAACTCATAATTGGTCTACTAATTTAAGAGTTATTTCTCGTAAAGAGAATACTAGAAGAGCTTCACTTTATTCTTATGGCTTAAAACTTGGTATTAAGATAGGTAAGGGGTTTACAGATATAGATTCTTTAGCTACAGTAAAGAGAGGTATAGATTCGGGCGAAATAGAAAGAGACGGAATAACTACTTTCATAAAGAATCATGAGGTATTTAATTCTATGTCTTTGAAAAGTGCTAGGTCTTATATAAGTAAAATTCTTTCTGGTAGAAGGGGAGAACAGGTAGAATTATCTAAACTTACTCTAGTAAGGAAGTTTAAAGCAACCATATATGATATTACGGTAGAAGATCACCATAGTTACATTACCTACAACTATAAAAAAGGTAATAAAAAAGAATTTAATTTTTTAAATAAAAATACTCCTTATGGCGTAGGGAACTTTTACCATTCTACTTGGGTAGATGCCCTTGCAGGAGGTAATCCATTTAACCCAATCCGGTTATATTGGCAAATGCACCCAGAACGAGATGAAAACTGGTATAAGCAAATGTCTTCTGCTTTGGGAGCAAAACGAACTGCACAAGAAATTGATGGTGACTTCTTATCATCGGGGAATACAGTCTTTGATTTAGCTGATATAAAGGCTATCGAAGACTGCCTTAGTGATTACCCAGTTATTAAGAAAAGGTTTAATGGTCAGTATAGGCAATATCTTGAACCTCAATCAGATAAAGAATATTTTATCGGGGCAGACGTTTCAACTGGTAGAGCTTCTGACTACTCAGCTTTTACTTGTATGGATAAGCAAGGAGAAGAACAAGCAGTATTTAAAGGTAGAATACCTATAGATAAGTATGCTAAACTTCTGGGAGATACTGGTCAATTATATAATTGGGCAACTATTGCCCCAGAATCTAACGATGTTGGTATGGCTGTAACTACTAAGCTTCAGGATGAAGGATATCCCAAATTGTATTACTATCAAAAGATGCTGAAGAAAAAGGGTAAGAGTAGACCAGAGGTAGATAAATCTCCAGGATGGTTAACTACTCAAAAGAATCGTTCAGTAATCATCGAGAATCTTGAACAAGATATTCGAGAAGAAGACGTTATAATAAAAGATCCATTTTTCGTTCAAGAAGCTTATACTTTTATCTATGATGGTTTAGGTAGACCAGTAGCAATGGGTAAGCATAGGGCAAACAATTCAGCAGTAGATATAGACCTTGAAGGTGATGTCTATTCTGATGACTCTATTTTCGGAAAAGCAATATGCAATCATATACGAAAAGGAAAGACTAACATAATTGTACAACCAAAATGAAAAAGATTAGTTTCAAATGGCCATTTGGGAAGAAAGATCCTCCCACTATGCCACAGGCTGAGGGTAATAAAAAACCTAACAAGGTTCCTTCAGTATCTCCAGGTAGGGTATCGGTTCCAGAAGATTCTAATTTTATTTCTTCCTTAAAAGGGCTTACTTATATGGTAAGCCCTTCTTTCCGTACAGAGATAATACCTTTCATTCGAGATTTATATAAGGTAAATCCGGATGTTGGCATAGCTCTTCAGGATATGTTTAAGTTGTCTAATACTGGTCACTTAATTACATTCCCTAATAATACGGATGAGGAAGCAAGTAAGATGAGGGAACATCTAAAGAATGCTACCAAAAAATGGTCAACGTATTCTGCTGGGATTGATGGGTTAGTAAACAAAATGATAGTTCAACTCTTAGTTAGTGGAGCTATTTCTATTGAATGTGTTCCCGATGATAAACTAGAAGGATTAGCAACTATCCTATTCCTAAGACCTGAGAATATAGTATTCAAAAGGGAAAACAATGGAGTTTACCAACCTTACCAAAAGAACGTAGCTTTTACCAATAATCGGAGAGAAGACTACATAAAGCTAAATACAGAAACCTATATTTATTCTGGTATGTTTAATGATACAGATGAGCCTTATGGGATTCCCCCCTTTATGACTTCTCTTGATTCATTAAAAACCCAACATGATATGAAGATTAATTTCAAGCATATCATGGAAGTTGCCGGTATGATTGGTTTCCTTGAAGCTAAGATGGCAAAACCTGATCAGATGGCAAGTGAATCTGCATCAGCTTATGAGAACCGATTAAATCGAATCCTTGTAAACCTTAAGAAGAATCTTCGAGAGGGGTTAAAGGATGGAATAGTTACTGGTTACATTGATGATCATGAATTCAAGCTTAACTCTACTACCAAGGAATTGGGTAATATAGAGAAGCCTTGGAATATGAACCAACAATCAGTAGCTAATGGTTTAGGAGTTAATGGTTCTATCATTGGGGTATCATCTACTACTGGTGAAGGTGCAACTGGCATAATGTTATCTAAGATGATTAGCCAGTTAAAGAATATCCAAATGATTGTAGCTTATGTATTGGATAGAATTTATTCTCTAGAACTGCGTCTGGCAGGTTTTAATAATAAGGGAATAAAGATTGATTGGGGAACTTCTACCGTTTCTGATGAAGTTAAAATCCAACAGGGTCTCCAATATAAGATACAGAACCTTGACTTATTATATAAGGCAGGTATCATTAGCCAAGATCAATATGCTTGGGCAATGGGTTATGATTCACCAGATGAAAAAGAACCAAGAGTTCCTTTAGAAGATCAGGATGGTAATATTGATCCTCAAGAGGGTACTAAAAAGAAACAAAGGCAGGCTGACAAAAACCAATCTGCTCGTAGATCAAGAGATAAAACTAACCCGGCTCCTTCTCGAGGAGACCAAAATACTAAAGCAAGATGAGTAAATTTACAAAGAAAAACAAAGAGCATCTTGATTCTATGGTGATAGGTCAAGGCCATACCATTATGGCCGGGTATATACCAGAGGCAGTGGGAGCCCAGGCTTTCTCCGAGAATTATTACAAATGGAAAACTCCTACACCGGATTCCATTGCTCAATTTGGATTTTGGGGAGGTGATATAGATTATAATACCTATTATCCCAACCTTGATAAATCAGAATTAACTCCAAAGGATGAAGAGTTTATCGAACCGATGTTTCGATTGCTTTCAGAAACCATCGTATCGAAGAATTGGAATCCTACAGACTTCGGTCAGAATGGAGTACTAAAGGCTTCTATGAAGATGTTGCTTGGGCAAACGATTAATTGTGATCATGAAACCAATATAGGTAATGCTATTGGAGCTGTATCACAAGTAATGTGGCAAGAAGCCTATAAGGATGGTAGCTTTACTATACCGGCTGGTATTAATGGTATCCTGAAGATCGATGGTAAGGCAAATCCAAGAATCGCTAGAGGGATCCTCATGGAACCACCCTCAATTCACAGTAATTCTGTTACGGTACAATTCAAGTGGGATAAGTCTCATCCTCAAATGGAGGATAACGAATTTTATCAGAAACTTGGTACTTATGATTCTAAGGGAGTTATGGTACGTAGAATAGTTACTGAAGTAGTTCGTTATTTGGAAACCTCTCTAGTTTCACATGGAGCTGATTCATTTGCTCAGAAAATTGGGTCCGATGGTAAAATCATTAACCCAACTTTTGCTAAAAGAACTTGGGCATCCTATGAAGAATATCGGGATGATAAATCGAAGAAATATTTCTTTACCGATTACAAATCAGACATGAGTATGTTTCAGGAAAATAACGATACTCAGAGTTCTTTTAATGATAACCAAGAAAACCAAAACAATAAAAATAATGGTATGAACAAAGAATTAAGAGAATTTCTTGAAAGCCTTTTTGGGGATAATATGCTTACCCTTGAAGAAGGTAAAGAGATGGATCAGGATAATGTGATTGCCTGTATCCAGAACTTGGTATCATCCAAAAACACTTTGCAAGCTTCTGTTGATAGTCTCAATACAGAGAAAACTTCTCTCACTGAGCAGATCAATAAATTAAATACAGAAGTGGCAAATCTGACGGAAATGGCAACTGTAGGGAAGAATCATATCGCTTCTCTCCGAGAAACTGCCGTAGAAACCTACAGAAAGTTAATGGGTGATAAGGTAGATGAAACTATCGTAACTATGCTCAATTCTGAAACTACTGGTATCAATACTTTGGTGTCACTTACCAAAGACTACCAGGCAAGATTGGAAGAGAAGTTCCCGATGGTTTGCTCAAAATGTGGTTCACATGATGTTAACCGTGCTTCTTCAGTTTCTGAAGGTGAAGAGGGTAAACACCAAGAAGATACTGCTTCTAATAAGGAAAATTCTACAGACCAAGTTTTCGAGAGTCTGTACAAACAAAAGTTATCACATAAAAAATAAAGGTTATGGAAAAGACTAACATTGTAAACATGGACCAGACGATGACTCTCTTTGGTTCTAAGACTCCGAAGACTGTAATCTACAAATCCGAATCACATAAGCTTCACCAAGCTTTCACAGTAAAGCAGGGAGAAATAATTGTACAGGGAGTTCCTGTATCACTTACTAAAGAAGGCCAAATCAAAGTATATGCCGATGGAGAAGTATTCTTGGGCATTGCAGTAACAGACAACGTTAACCCGGCTTATCAGGGTCAAAGAAATTTCCCCGTTGAGGTAACAGTAATGGTAGAAGGATATGCCCTTTGCAACTGGGTATCAAATGCCGAAGTTAAATGTGGCTATGTTAAACCTTCTGGAGAACTTCTCAATTCTCGCTTCGTAAAGGCAGGCCAGGCCGATGCAGAGACTCAGACTCACTTCATCGCTATTACTCCGGCAGATGAAGCAAATGAACTTATCCAAGTACTCATCCGCTAAATTCAAAGCAAAGATATGGAAAAACAAGATTTATCAAAACTGACACAGAAGGATTTCATTAATGAATTGCCTTCAATGGTATCTCTGATGGATTCTTACCGTTCTGGTAGTAACAACAGAAAGCCAATCGAAATTACCCTCGGAGAAGTAGCAGAGGGTAAATGGGGTATTTCCCAAGATGAACTCTTCGAAAAGATCGGTATCAATCCTCATGTTGATACAATGGAGAACATCTTCACTATGCCTCAGCAGAATATTCGTTGGATTGTTCCGGAAATCATTCGTCAGGCAATTACTCTGGGTATGCGCCAAGCACCTTTCTATCCTGAGATCATTGCTTCTGACCAATCAATTAACGGTCTGTCTGCTATCATGCCGATGATCAACATGTCAGATGCTGCACCTGCAAAGGTAAACGAAGCTGAAACTATTCCTTTGGGAGAAGTAAGCTTCGGACAGAAGTCAGTATCTTTGTTCAAGATCGGTAAGGGCTTTAAGATGACCGATGAAGTTAAGAACTACGTTTCTATCGATGTTTTGGGCATTTATCTCCGTGATTTTGGTATCCAGTTGGGCTATGCTATGGATACCTTGGCAATGGACGTAGTAATTAACGGTAATAAGCCTGATGGTTCAGAATCTGCTCCGATTATCGGTGTATATGAAACTGCCAACGGAATTACTTACAAAGACTTGCTTCATATTTGGGTTCGTGCTGCTCGTATGGGCCGTAACTTCCAAACTATGATTGGTGGTGAAGACCAGGCAATTGAATTGCTGAACTTGCCGGAATTCAAGGATCGTCACTCTGGTACAACTCAGGCTACTTTGAATGTGAAGTCTCCGGTTCCCAGTAGTGCTAACTTCTACATCCACCCGGGAACACCTAACCGGCAGTTATTGCTGATTGATACTTCTGCTGCCCTGATTAAGCTTACAGCTCGTCAGTTGATGTTGGAATCAGAAAGAATCGTTTCTAACCAAACTGAAGCAGTATATGCAAGCTTGACTACTGGCTTCTCTAAGATGTATCAAGATGCTGCTCTCTTGCTGGCTGCAGATAGGAAGTTCACTGAATTAGGATTCCCCGAATTCATGAATGTGGATCCTTATCTCTTGGTAAACCTTGAGTAATACCGGTTTTCTTCATTTCCAAGTTTTTGTTTTTAGGGGTAGTCTTTATGGGCTACCCTAACTTTTTATAACACCAAAATCTTACAACAATGGCTAAATTATTTACAGTAACTGTGGGTTCAAGAGCTTATAGCTTTCATGATCAATCTACAGGCATCACAATTGCAAGAGGAGAAGTTAAAGAATTAAGTTCTCGTCAGTTTAATTCTAAGAAGATTCAATTGGCTTTGGCTTCTGGTCATCTTATTATGGTAGTAGACAAAAATACTCAACATTCTAAGTATACTGATGATCAGATCGAAAAGTTGGCAAAGAAACTCCAAGCTCAGATTGCCAAAGGTATGACGGTAGAAAAGATCGCTAAGGGCTATTCCTTAGAGGAAGTAAAGCTAATTGCAAAGAAATACGGCTTCGAGATCGAAGATACCGATACTGCTGAATCTCTGATCCAGGCAATCATTGAGGATTCTGAGAGTCACAAAGAAGAAGAGTAATCACTCATTTCAAATATAAGAGTTATGAAGAAGTTTATTTTTATGTTTATGGCTTTGTTAACCTTAGCCATACCTGCATTAGCTGCTGAGGATATTGGAATTGCTCCAGCTTCCGAAGTAGTTATAGATGTTGGCTCATTCACTGGAATAGTAGCTTTAGTATCTATGATCGCTACTCAGATCCTAAAGATCATCCCGGCCATTAAAGAAAACAAGCTAGCCAAAATCGGTATATCAGTTGCCGTAGGTATTCTAGTTTGCATGGTATGCTGGGTATTACAGGTATCACCTATATTAATTAGCATGGAATGGTGGGTAGCTCTATTATACGGCTTAGCTGCTGGATTAAGTGCTTGCGGATTCTATGATATTATTAAAGCTATCTATAATACGATTATAAAACCAGATAAATCCAATTAGGTATGGGCAAACTAGACTTCGTTTACACTACGTCAGGTCTAGAAGCTTCATTCCGAGTAATATCCAAAGTCCCAGTTAAGGCCATACTTGATTGGGACTTTGGTGATGATAAGGGAGAGGTTTTCAATGGTAAAAGGCATGAATCCTATTCTTATGAGGAATCAGGTTTTTATACTGTTACCCTGACCGTTTCAAATTCCAGTGGTTTGAATGAAACTATTCAAAAAACCATTGTCATTTGTGATTATGCCCATACTACTCTTCCTGATAGTATCTATAATCTCATTGACAATTACCTTCCAAAAGAAATCGCTGAAGAACTAACTCAAGAAGAGAAAGCTCTTTTCATTCAAAAATGGCAATTGTATATTGGTCCTCTAGTAACACATCTAATTCCACCAGATAAATATAAAGACGAGTTATGGTATGAGGCACTAGAAAATCAGCTGATTATGGAATTAGCAGTATTCGATTACCTTCAAGTCCAATTACTTAAACTTTTAACCAACACTGGAGAATCACTTAGTGAAATTACTAAGCCTGGTGATAATGATTCTGAAGATGGTGGAGCTAGAGGAGATAGAGTTAAACAAATCACTACCGGTCCTACTGAGGTTCAATTCTATGATTCAGTATCTGATAGTATTAGTTCTCTTTGGAAAACATTCTCAAATGCAATGCAACCAGGAGGAGTAATCGATGAACTTCGGAAAAACATTTGTACTCTAGCTGAAAGGTTAGAGATATTCTTACCATTCTGTAGACAACCCTATTCACCTGTAGTACCAAGAGTAGTAGATCGAAGAATTGCTACTCAACTGGCAGGTCCTAATCCTACAGCCCCTTTGAATAGAGGTTCATTCAAATTAGTTAAGAAACCCAGATCATGACTAAACCAATCTCTAGATACTTAAACAATAAAACCTGGGATAGATATAAACGTATCATCACAGAGTTTATAGATTTCGATGCAGGAAGGCAAGATATTATATGGGCAAAAAAGGTAAACCAATTCCTTGATCATGCCGAAGATAGTTTACCTTCTTATTATGAAATTCATATTGAAGCCCTTTGTTATTATAACTCTTTTAGGAATTGGCCAATCAATAAGGCAACTGTATCTGGGGAACTGGATGATGAAAACCTTTCGATACTAATTTCTAAATCATATATAGAAAGGCTTGGGTACCTTGATGAACACGGGTACTGGAGATTTAATTGGTCAGAAGATAGGTTCATCATAAATGGGGTAGTTTATAAACCCGATGGTGATACCCAGGTAGCTCAAGCAAAAGACGAAGCTCTGGCCTTCTTGGTTATTCTTAAAAGAGACCATGACACAGTTGTAAACTTTATAGAACAATAATATGGCACAGTTATTACTGAGATGGACAAAGGTTACTTTCAATAACCAGGAATGGTATGATAGTAATATAATAATCCTAAATGGTAATTCTGGAGTACATCTAGAAGTTGATGGAACAGGGAATTATATATCAGTATTTCAAAGTATGACTGGTATTAATTTCGTAACCAGGCTTCAAGATTACTTTGGACCTGTTTGGGATATGATACTTCCTTTCCCAGGAATAGGCCAGTCAATTAAATTGAGAGTAAATAAGCTACCTACCTTCGGTATTATTAAAGGCGATGTTCAAGATGGAGGAGATGGTGATGCTACTGACAATGCTTTTGCTGGTTCAGAAGGAATTCTATTCTGTGGAAAGGGTGGAGAATATTTCTTAGGGAAACCTAAGACAGTTGGTTAATTATTTAAAACCTTATACCTATGTATACAAGTAAGTATTATACTGTTGAAGAAATCGATGAGAGACTTAAGCAGGGTTATCTCAATGATGCCACTGAACAAGGCTTTGTCGGTACTATGAAAGAGTTCTGGGCTCTCTTTCTTTCGATTGCCAATAAGGTAGATAAGAAGGAAGGCTATGGTTTGTCTCAGGAGGACTTTACCACAGAACTGAAAGATAAGTTAAATTCTCTTTCTGGGGAAATCCCAACTAAGGTATCACAGTTAGAGAATGACCTTAAGTTCCAAACTAAAGAAGAAGTAGAAAAGTATATCAGTGACCTTGTAGATGGTGCTGATGGGGCATTGGATACTCTTAAAGAGTTGGCAGATGCCCTGAACAATGATCCCAACTTTGCTACTAACCTTACTAATAAACTCATTGAGATTAGAGATGCCCTTACTGCTGAAGTTAATCGAGCAAAAGCTGCTGAAGCTGCTCTGCAGGAAGGTCTCAGTGAAGTAGATACAAAAATCGAAAAAGCTCTTCAGGGTCTTACCGATACCATTGATAAAACTATCAAGGACATCAAGGATTCAGTCAAGGCTTTAGAACAAAAAGTGGATAAGAATACTGAGGCTATTTCTAATGTAAAAGTAGAGGTAGCTGACCAATTAGCTGATTTCAAGGTAGAAGTTCGTAAGGAAATCGATCTTGAAAAAGAGAGAGCTATTACTGCCGAGAATGCTTTGCAAATAGAAATAGATAGCCTGAAAAATGGCTCATCTAATGATAAGGCAGAATTAGAACAAAAGATTCAGCAAGAGGCTACAGAACGAGCTCGTGCTGATGAAGCTTTGCAACAGAACATAGATAATGAAGCTAAAGCTCGTGAACTTTCCGAAGAGGAAATCAAAAAAGCCCATCAGAAAGATATTGAGCGTATTGATGGTGAAAAGGTAAAATGGGATAAATTCCCTACTTCAGAATTGCCCAACAGAAAGGGTATAGTTCTTGAAAATGGGGATCTTATCTTGGGCAAAGATCTTAATGGGGATACTTTGCCTTTAGTTCAATTGAATCATGGTGGTATAATAGATGCTGGTTCCCCCAAGGCCCCCTATAATATCAATACACCTCAGGGAGAAAGACCCACTATTCAAGAAGCAGGGCAAACTGGAGAACAAGCATATCACATGGCTTATCAAGAAGATCTGGCTCACATTAGTGAAGAGATCGATGAAAAAGTTAAAGCTGAGGCTGATGCTCGAATTGCTGCCGATGAATTATTGGTAAAGAAAGAAGAAGGTAAGGAATTATCCTCTAATGATTTTACTGATGAATTAAAAACTAAGCTAGAAGGTATAGAAGAATTTGCTAATCGCATCACTAATGTATCTCAGTTAGTAAATGATTCTAAGTTCCAAACCGAAGAAGAGGTAAAAGCTGCAATCGAAAGTATTATCGGTTCTGCTCCAGATGTTCTTGATACTCTTAAGGAAATTGCTGATGCTCTTGGTAATGATCCCAACTTTGCTACTACTATCACCAAGAAATTGGCTGCTCTTGCAGAACAGATTAACCAAGAGATTGAAGATCGTACAGAAGCTGTATCTCAAGTACAAGGTGACTTAGATACCAAGTATCAAGAACTTTCTTCTAAGATCACTCTTCAGGGAGAAAACCTTAATAAAGAGATCTCCGATCGAAAAGAGGCAGATGCTGCAATGAAGTCTGAGATAACCAATCTTGGAACTTCTCTTACGGCTTTGGGAACTGAACTGAGACAGATTATCAATCAGAATTATCAGACTCTTCAGCAACAGATTCGTGCTCAGGATGCTCTTATCCAAGAGAATACCCAGGCTATTCAGACTAACCTATCTTTGATCCAGTCTTTACAGACTAAGGTAGATACTAACGTTAGTGATGTAGATAAACTGAAGAAAGATCTTGAAACTGAAGTAGCTGATCGTAAAGCTGCCGATACGGCCTTACAAGAGAAGATTAGTACTAATGCCGATGGATTGGCTAAAGAGATTTCTGATCGTAAAGCTGCAGACCAGGTTCTTCAGCAGAATATTGATGCAGAATCTCAAGCAAGAACCCAGGCAGATTCCCAAATTAGAACTGATCTCTCTAAGAAGATTGAAGATGAAGCTACTGCAAGAACCCAAGCTGATACCCAGATAACTCAGAAACTAGATCAAGAGATTATCGATCGTAAGGCTGAGGATGAAAAACTTTCTCAACGTATCACTGAAGAATCCCAGGGTCATACAGAAGCCATAGAAGATTTACAAGCAAAGGTATCCAAGAATACTCAGGATATTACTGCTGAAGTAAATCGGGCTACTGCAAGGGAAAATGAGATTGCCCAGAATTTAGCAACTGAAACTCAAAATAGATCAGATGCTGATTCTGCAATGCAGGCCTCTATTAAAAAGGTTGGAGATGATCTTACTAAATTTAAAGCTACTAAAGATCAAGCTAATGGTTTAGCTTCTCTTGATGGTAATGGTAAGATTAAACCAGAACAACTACCAGAGGGAGCTACCTACAGTGTAATGGGCATAGAGAAGCAGGTAAACCTTCTTTCAGATCGTGATTCAGTACCCGATATGGAAGTTGATGATAGACTTTATGTTCTTGAAGATAAAAAGATCTACACTAAAACTGTAGATGGCTGGGATAATGGGATTGAACCTAAAGAGGATGTAATCTATAACTTCCGTAGAGCTGATGAAGAAGGTCGTACCAATATTACCAAACGATGGGATGGTAAGGATATGACTGTAATCTCAGAAACTGTAGTACTGGGAGAAACTCAGGGTACTGCCTATGAGGGTTCTAAGGGTAAGCTATTAAAAGATAGAATTGATTCTTTGCCCAATAGTGTAGTTTCTGAGGTAATTTTATATAAACCAAAGGCCTTTGAAGAAAACCCAGTTAGGAAAAATAAAGTGGGTATAAATGTGAAACGGTATGAAAAGAGGCTACAACATGAAGAATGGGAATTCAAAGCTTCTACGGAATATGATATACCTGTTGCTTCTTTAGAGGATGGTGGACATGGAGGACTTATGTCATATGAGGATAAGATCCTTCTTCAGAAACTTGCTGCTTCAGTATTCCCATTAACTCTTACAGTAACTGGAGGTGGAGTATATCGGAAGACTACTACTCAGACTGTAACTGTTAAGTGGACAGTTAAACAAGGTCCAGAGGTTATTACTCCGGATTCATTAAAGGTTAATAACGAACCAGTAGATGTCTCATTAACTTCTAAACAGTTCCCGGGAATTACTGTTAATACTACTTTTAGAGTTGAGGCAACTAAGGATGGGGTTACTAAGACTGGTTCTGTTTCTGCAGTATTCGTTAATCCTTCTTATTTCGGAGTAGTAGATAGTAACTTTACTCCTACTCCCGAAGGTATCCAAGGTTTAAGTAGTGGTGAAATCATTAAGAATAGCAAAACATATAACACTTCGGCATTCAACCAAAATGCTCAGAAGAACTGTTATGCTTATCCTAAAGCCTTTGGAGCTCTTACTTCTATTACGGATGGTAAGAATGAGTTCATCAATTCTTATACTCGTAGTGAATTAGAAGTAAATGGGGAAATGTATTATGTATATGTTCTTTCCGAAGCTTCTACAGTATCTAATTACTCACTTCAATTCAAATAATTATGGCAGTACAATATATTGATAACCTTTCTTATAAGGGGAAGAAGCCAAATTTTGAAAGAGATCAATTCAAAACTTTGGCTGAGATGAAGGCTTTTTCTGAAGCTGATATTGATGAAGGCCATTCTTCTTACTGTCTTGAAGATGGTAAAAGATACACCTTCAAATCTTCTAACTCAGTAGATCCTACTACTGGTAGATGGAGAGTAGAGAATAATCCAGGTGGAGGGGTAGAAGTCCCCTCTAATCCCCAACCAGGCCAAACTTATTTCGATACTAAAGTTAATAAATTGGGTATCTGGAATGGCAATGCTTGGGTAGATTCAATGGGTAATCCTTTGGATTCTAAACGGCAGGGAACTACCGAAGAAAGACCTCAGGGAGTTCAAGTAGGTTATATTTACTATAACACAGAAGAAAAATTCTTTGAAGCTTGGAATGGCAATGCTTGGGTACCCATTACCTACTTGGTAACTTCAGTAAACCAAATCACATTCAGTTCAGATGGTGGAGATATGCCTTTTGAGGTATTCTCTAATGCCAAATGGACTGCTAAATAACTTATTCTATAACCTCAAAAAAAAAACCAAATGGACAGAGAAAAATTGAGAGAGGCTAGAGCCATTGCAGGATGGGCTCACCTTGACAAGAAAAGCGGTATTGGTAACAGTACTGTACAAGTAACCGTAGATGCTTACTTGGGTCGTAATGCTCGTAACACTAGTGTTCAGATTGCTACCAACGGTGGTGTAAGCAAAAACGTTTCTGTGGTACAGAACGGTAAAGCAATTTATATCACCAAGGAATCAGATCCTAATGTGGAAGCTGCTGCTACTACTGCTACTGTAAAGTTTAAAACTAACGTAGCGAAGTTTAAACTTGAAATCGGTAACAGCGGTACGGTTGGTTCAGTAAAAGTAAACAACGTAGATGTTCCAGAATCTGGCGGTATTTATACTCCGGCTGGTGACCCGGGAGCTAGCGGTGAATATGTAGTAACTGTAGTTGTGAACTTTGCTGCCAACGGTTCTATTCATAACAAACAGTACACAGTTAAGGCAAGTGATTCTGTAAATGCAGAGGTAAGTGCTACTGCTACGATTACTCAGTCTGCTGCTGATTCTAACTTGACCGTTAGTCCTGGACAGCTTACCTTCGAAGCTACTGGTGGTGCTAAGACCATTACCATCACTTCTAATGATAGCTGGACTATCTCTTAAAAGTAATCAGGTTAAAAATCAGAGGAGCCTCAATCTTGGGGCTCCTCTTTTAATTGATGGGTTATGGAAAAGGATAAAATTATAACGGTAGCTTCAGCTGGAGGTGTAGTAAGAGAGATACAGATAAGTCAAGCTGCTGCTGAAATTACCTATGAATATATACTTGAAGCCGTAGTTTAAAGATATTTTGGGTGGGAATAGAAGTTTAGAGGGGTGCATATAATTAAAGTTATGTGTATCCCTCTTTTAGTTTAAAATGATATATTATATGGCAACTAAATCAGTAAATCGTACTTTAGGTATTCCTTCTGGAAGATTTGAGATTTACGTTGATAAAGCCCAACAAGCTAGAGCAGAGAAGCTTATACGAAGTGTACCAAGTATCCTTACTAAATCCTATGAAGAAGGTACCAGAAAGTTTGGAGAAAAACTTCTTAGGATAGTGAAAAAATGCTTATCAACTGGTATGCCTCCAGCTGGTTCAGGGGTATCTTGGCCACCTCATGCTGCAAATACCGTAAAAGCTTTGGGAGAACATACTCTTTTGAATTGGACTGGTCAATATAAAAGATCGATAAATATTTACCATCAACGTAATCGAACCTATGTGGGTTTACCTAATAATGTAAAGAAAATACGAAAGAAAGGTAAAGAATCTGGAAAAACCCTAAATCAAGTTGCCATATTATTAGAATACGGTAGTAAAGATTCTAACCTTCCCCCTCGTCCTCTTTGGGCTCCTGCATATAAAGCTGCAGGTGGAACTAAGGTATTACAGAAAATACTAAGGAATGAAATTAGAAAACAATTAAGGAATCATGGCTTTTAATATCGATAAGACTTCTGGGGTTGGACCTGCCACCATTAACATTCAACCCTCCGAATATAATACCACTGGTAAAGATATTAACCAAATTATATATGTAGAGATCGGTGGAAAAAGGCAACCAATTAACCTTATCCAGAGACCTGCTGTATTAAGTTGGAAATATACCTTTACCGTAGAACCAACTTCTACTAGCATTGAACCAGGTGGTGGATCTGTAAGCTTAACCGTTAAATCTACTAAGCAACAGCTAGTAAATGGAAATCCAGTAGGAGAAGAGATACCTCTAAATTACACCGCTATTCATTACTCTGGTAATTCCTTTGTAACTATAGATGGTACTACATTGAGGGCAGAGGCTAATGATAATACAGATAGTAGAATAGAGACTATTCGGTTTACTCAAGCTGAATCTGGACAAGTTCAGGATATAGTAATAGAACAAGCAGCTAATGTTCATTATTACTTCTCTGCAGGAGTTCCTTCTACTACAGTAGAATATGATGATACCTCTTATGACCCTAAAATAGAATCTTACAGGATGGTAGGTAATAGGAGAGAGGAAGTTGGATATACTTTGTATTCTGACAGTTCTGATATGAATGCTGGTAGTACTAGTTTCTCATTCTCTAAGAATCCTAACAATGAAGATAGAACTATGAGAGGTAGAGCAGTACAGAATGATACTAATCAAGTTATAAATTTACAAGTTACACAGAAAATGTTACCTATGTGGGTTTTCAGAGGTGTTCATTTTAAGGATTACTATTCTTCTAATGAATCTTCTGATAAAGAATATCGAGTTATTATAACTAGTAAATATGGGGATTTCTATACTATAGATTTTGAAGTATCTAAAGGTAATAGTATGGCTATGGCTTTAAAAGCCAGTGGTGAAAATAGCAATTGGTCTAAAGCCTTTAGAGTTATTCGGGTTTCATGTAGAATGACTAGAACTGGTCAGAGCCTTAGATTAGAACCTAAAGGGGTGAGTGGTATAGTTTTAGGCGAATTTGATAGTAATGGGGAATTTAGTGCCATAGAGAATCTAAAAGATCCCGGATTATCTTCAGATAATCTTTATGATTTCAGTCATTTAGACAGACCAGAATCAAAAAGGGTCTGGAATTTAATTGGAAGTTTACCAGGAGGGTTCTATGCCTCTACTATGGCTAGTCAATATAGGTTTTCAATACGTAATTACTTTCAATAAAGATCTCTATGGTAAATACAGAAGAAATTGTAGAAAGAACTTTCTATATAAGTTTACTACATACGGCTTTAGAGAAAGGATTAACAGTTAATCCCCAAGATTATTTACCTGTATCTCCTGAAAATGAGAAAAAGTTTGAGGCCGATATAAAAGGTCTAAAGAAATTCATACCCATTTTCGGAATAGGTAATAATCAAGTACGAGGTATAAAAACTTGCCCAAGAATCACCTTAGAATTACAAGGGTATTACCCTGGTAATATAGGAGTAGAGAAATTTATAATAGGAGATAAATTAGAGAATGGTAATTACCAAGCATCAGAGTTCCCTTTCGAAACTAAGGACATAACTATTGATGTTCATTTGGTAGCTAATAACCAGCCTGACATGAGATTACTACATAGCCTTATGTATCAAGCTTTACCTTCAAGAGGTTATCTAAAACCCTATTATAATGATCTAGAAGAGTGGTCTTCTGGACGAGTTGGTCCTACTGGTAATCTGTACATAGAGATAGGTAATTATTTCGATCACCAAGATGTAGAACATGGTATATTAGAGAAAGTATACCAATACACTTGTGTAGATGGCCTTCTTGAGGAAAAGCTTCCTGGAGAGGGAGAACTTGTACCTATTACAGATATATCGGTTCTAATCGGCACAATCGAAGAAAAAGAAGAAGGAATGCTCAACTTACATCTAGTAAGCTAAACCGAGCGATACTTATCGGTTTTAAATAAACAAGTAACTAACTTTTAAAAAACAAGTAATATGCCAACTTCACCTCATGTTGATTTTGTCTTTCAGAACAATAATGTTCTGCAGACTACTCCTATGTTAGGAGTTTCTTGTGTATTGGCTAGAACTACTAAAGGTGTATACGATGACCCCTCAGAAATCATCTCTTCCTACCCTCAATTCCAAAGACAATTTGGAAAAGAGATAGTACCTGATGGTTCTGTATCAAATATCGAAAGGGCACTTGTAGGTGGTTCAAAGCTGCGTATTATTCGAGTACTTGGTAAAGGTGCCACTAAGGGTGTAGTAAAAGCTACTCGTGAACTTGCCAGAAGATTGAAGCCTGCTTCAGATAAAGAAGAATCTCCAGTAGTAGCTTCATCTACCCCAGACCCAGTTACTCCTCAAACCTTGGTAAAGATTACCTCAGGTTCTACTACCGTAGGATTTGGATTAGTAACTAAAGGCTATGGAGATCCCATTGGTACTGGAGAAACTTTTAGAGTGGGTTTCTATAAACAATTTAATACCATTTACTATGTGATCTATGGAGTTACTGGTGAGATCCTCGAACAAGGTCCAGTACTAACTTATAAAACCGCAGATTCTCTCAATAATACTTCTTTCGATTACTTGGCTCTTTCGGCATTTGCAAAGAATTCCCAGTATCTCGAACCTAAGATGACTGAAACGGTAGAAGGCATTAAATCTTGGGAGAACCTGATTCAGTGGTTAACTACTTCAGTAGATGGTAGCAAAGATAAGGTAACGGTTACTATTGGAGAAAAAGAAGTAACTAACGAAGAAGTATCTTTTGATGGTACTATTGGTAATGCCGGTACTACACCTACTGCTGACGAATGGATTGCTTCATTGGAATTCGTAAAGGATTATACCGATGTATACCAACTTTTCTGTTCCCATATCTCTCAACATTTGGAACAAGATGCCGAAGTACTTAAGGTACATAAGGCTGCTGCAGATATGGTTAAAGAACTCGAAGAATATACTTATTACATTGAAGTTCCTAAACACCTTACTCACTATACTCAGGGTGATCAGCCAAGAGATAAGAAAGCTATCATCTCCTGGGTTGAAACCTGTTTGGATACAATCGGTAACTCTAAGTATGTTGCCTATTTTGGTGGTGGTCTTAAATACTACAATGAAAATGGTAATCTCCAAGATTCAGATGTAGTAGGAACTGTAGTGGGATTGGGGGATGCTTCTGCTTCTCAATATGGTCCTTGGAAATCATTTGCGGGTATGAACCGTGGAGTAATCTATGATGCTGTAGGTCCAGTATGCCCGAACTATGGTTCTCCTTCTCGATATGCAGATCTGAACGAATTGGCTCAATCCTATGTTAATATGATGGTAATTAAGGATACTCCCGATGCTGGTAAACAGACTATGCTTTGGCACTTATTTACCTCACAGGTAAAACAAGATTCAGAGAGATTCCTTTCTATCGTTCGGTTGAATCTTTACCTTAAGAAGAGCTTAAGACCCATTTTCCAAAAGTATCTTGAAGAACCCAATATTTGGAACACTTGGAATAAGATCTGGCTGGAAATTAAACCTATCTTGGATAACTTGGTAGATGAAGATGCCATGTCAGAATATACCTATATGGGTGACCAGGATGCTTCCTCTTACGATCAGCTTTCAGTAAATAATGAAGCAGATGTTCGTCAAGGTAAATATAAAGTGATCCTTAAGTATAGGGATATCGTTCCTATGCAAGAAGTTACAATTAACATCGTAATCGATTCTGCATCTAAATCAGTTTCTATTTCAGAAGATTCGTCTAATCAATAAACTCTAAGATATATGGGAGCAAAAGTAAAAAATCCTCGGAAGAAATTCTTATGGAGCATAACCTTCCCTAAGCACCCTATTAATACATATCTGTTCCAAACTTGTACTTTGCCAGATATTGAAATAGAACAGGTAGCTCATGGTGATATTAACAGAGATGTTAAAACTGCTGGTAGAGTTACTATCGGTAATCTGATAGTAGAGAAACTGATGACCACTTCTGGTTCAGATACTTGGCTTCATGATTGGCTTTATTCTTGCCAAGATCATATTGTTGGTGGAGGTTTGGTACCAAGCCAATATTGGGAAACCGTAATAGTAAATGAACTTGCTGAAGATGGAGTATCAGTACTTAACACTCACCTTTTCGAAGAGGTTTGGCCATGTAAAGTAAACGGTCAAGAACTCGATAGGATGGCTTCAGAAAACTCAATTGAATCAATTGAATTCTCTGTTGGTACAGCCGATAAGTACTAATCCTTAGTTATTTTTCTTTGCTAAGATTTTAGGTGGGAGGGGTGGGATCCTTATGGGTATCTTCACCCCTTTCTTGTTGTTAAACCTTAACATAACTATAATTTTAAGTATAACCAAATAAACAAAAACATTATGGAATTTAGAACCTTTCGATTTGTAGCCCCTTCTGGTTATTTCTATGAAATCCGGGAACAAAATGGAGCAGATGAAGACATTCTTAGTAATCCCGTAGATGCTAGAACTTTAATGAACCTTACCAAGTTTATTTCAGCAATCATAGTAAAAACTGATTTTACTGCTAAGGGAAAACTAAGCGTTGAAGATGCACTTGCTCTTCCTGTTAATGATAGGTATGCCATTATTATCCAATCCCGTATATTCTCTTTGGGAGAAGAAGTATCCTTCGAATTCGATTGGGGTAAAGAATTTGGGGGTAAAGTAATGTATGGCCAAGATCTTCATGAACTCCTGTTCGATGATTACTCAGTATCCCCTTCTGAAGAAGAAGTTGAGAAAAAACCTGAAGCTATCCCCTATTATCCGATGGGTAAGAAATTAAGAGATCACCAGATCTTTACTTCTTCAGGCAAAGAGTTATTATTCGATTGTATGACTGGAGAAAGTGAAAAAGAATCTATTCAAGTAGAACAAACTAGAAATACTCCTCTTATTTATCGAAATCTTCGATTGAAAGTAGATGATAAATATGAGAAAGTACTTAATTTCTCTTTGTTCTCTCCAAGGGATATGCAGGAAATCAGAAGAGAGGTATTTGCTATAGACCCAATCTTCCAGGGTAATACTGAAATCGAAAATCCGAAAACTGGTCAAACTGTGAAATACTTTATATTCGGAGCTCCAGATTTTTTCTTCCTGATGGGAGAATAGACTTAGAGGGCGATTTTGCTTATATAAGTAGAGCTGAGATAAGAATGGATTACCTCAGCTTTTTAGTTCTCCCATATAGGGTAAGGAAAAGATTCTTAGAGAATGCCGAAGCTTATTTTAAACTTATAGAGAAAAAATCCAAAGGCAAATAATATGTTCAATTCAGGTAAAAATATAGTTGAGGTTGGTATAGCAATGGTGCTAAGGGACCAATTCTCTAAAGAGTCGGGAAGGATCTCTAATTCGTTTAAGACGATGATGAACGATATGAGTACCTGGTCTAGAGGTATTCAGATGTCAGGTTCATCTTTAGCGGATTACGGAGCTCAGGTGCTCAAGAGCATGTATAAAGTCTATGAATATTCTGCTGGGGTTCAGAATGAGATTTGGATGGCTTCTAAAATTGCTGGAGCTACTCAAGCTGAACAAAATAGGTTATTGCAAGTAGCCAAGCAGGTGAATGAAGAAACTCCTTTGACGGCTATGCAGGTTTCTTCAGCTGCTCGTTATTTAGCTATGGCTGGTAATAAGGCTGATGCGATAGAGAAGATGATACCTCCAGTAGCTAAACTAGCCTCTATCCTAAATATAGATCCAGGTGGGAAAGGTGGAGTAGCTGATATGATGACTAATATCATGTCTATGTTCCAAATCCCAATGGGAGATGCTGCTAAAGTATCTGATGACTTGTATACAGCTACTACGAATGCTAATATAAGCTTGGAAGACTTAGCAGCTACTATCCGATATTCAGGAGCAGATATGAAAGCTGCTGGTGTTAGCATGAGGGAATTAGCTGCTGCTACTGGTGTACTTGGTGATATGGGTATTCAAGGATCCATGGCTGGTACCTCATTAGGTAACATGGTTCGTAACCTACAGTTATCATTATCAGAACAGAAAAAATTGGGTTACTCTTGGTTAAAAGCACTGGGATTAACTTCTGAGGATTTCTATGATGCTCAGGGTGGTTTTAAGGGTTTGTATAATGCTTTCCAACAGTTCCTTGGTTCTTATAAGCAGATGACTGCAATGGGTAGAACCCAGGCTTTCTATAATATCTTCGGAGTTCGAGGTATGCGAGGTATTATACCCATTCTTAACGATATGGCTTCCGGTAGAGATAAGATGAATCTTATCATGGGGCTCTACGATAAGAATCAGGGCATCGTAGATCAGAAGAATGAAGAAAGGCTTAATACCATGGCTGGTAAGCTAGACCAGATGAATTCTGCTTTTGAAAATTTAGTAGTTACGGTGGGTAACAAGTTAGCTCCTCTATTCAATCCCATTGTTGATAGCTTGAGATTCTTAACTAAACTAGCAGATAAATTAGCTAGCTTAGGAGGTATGGGCGAATTCCTTATTCAGACTATGGCTGTAGGAGCTGCTGTTACTGTTATAGTTAATGGCTATCGTACTATAGCTATGACTCTCAGGATGATCAGAACTTTCCATGCAGCAGCTAATACTGTAGCCAATGGTATGACTGGAGCTACTTCTAGAACTAACCAACAGTTTGCCATCATGGAAATGCACTTAGTAAAAATAGGTAATATCATGAGGGATATACTTATCTTACAAATGCAGATGGCAGGTTTATCACGAAATAGTGCAGGTCAATGGATCTGGACAAAAACCGGTAGGTATGCTAAGGTTCCTAAAACTATTTTTGACCCCTTTGATCCTATGGCAGGTAATATTAGTGGAGGCAATGGTTCAGGAGCTGGATCTAGAATGGCAGGAGGCAGTAGTTTACTTGCAGGAGGTACTTCTAAATTTGCTCGATGGGCTCTTGGTAAAGGCTTAAGTAGGGGAGTTATTAAGGGTGTAGGTACAGCTTTAACTGCTGTGAGTACATTGGGTAAAATACTTCCTGGATGGGGATGGGCATTTACCATTGGAGTTCCTTTATTAACTAGCCTATTAGATAAAAACTCAGATTCTTTGGATAGTAATACTAGAGCTCTTGAGGAATCCCGGAGACTCCCTGAAGCTGCTATTCAGGCTCGTAATCAACAGGCTTTTATTGATGCAGTTAAGGTAGCAATCAGGGATGGTTTCAAAGAATCTAATATTGGCATTACAGTAGACGGTGAGTCAGTAGGTACTTGGACTCCTGGAACTTCTAATGATTATACTGGTGGTACATTATTGGGCATAAATTAAAATACATTCAATTATGGCAAGAATATTAAACCAAGCAGCCGGTAAGATTGTTAAAAAATATAATGATCTTACCCAAGATACTGCTGGAGTTCTTACTGGGCCCCTTAATAAATTATGGAGAGCTCGGATATTACTAAACCGAGCTACTTCTCTTTTACCAAAAGATAAAGCTGATAAGGGTAAATTATATATACCCAATGGGGTACTTGGAGAAGCTCAAGTTTCTTCTAAACAACCTAAGATAAACGAACAGCTACAGGGTCAATATAGGTTAATCTTAAAACATGAATTGACTAGCTTGGTAAAAGTAGAGGATGGCCCAGATCCAGCAAAGGGTCAATCTGCTTCAGAAAAGAAAACTGCTTTCTTTGTAAATGAAGTAGATAGGAATCCTGGAGATAATCAAGTGATCATCTATAACTTATCCAAATCACCTTATCAATATATTATATTACAGAACAGACCTTCTTCTTTGGATTTCCGAGGAGAATCTACCTTAGCTACAATTAAGTCTATGGGAAGAAATACTCCTATGTATCACTTTATTGGATCCGAGGATATAATTCAATTCAATATCTCTTGGTTCTGTAATGATCCAGAAAACCCTAATGAGGTATTATTCAAATGTAGGTTATTGGAATCCTGGACTAAGTCTAATGGTTATCAAGCAGGTCCTCCAATCTTAATGATTCAATGGGGTAATTCTGGTATCTTCATTAACCATAAGTACATACTCACTTCGGCAACCTATTCCTTATCGAATTTTAGGAATGCTTATCGAAAGAGAGACTCTAATGGTAAGCCTTCTCAAGAGATAGTAAGTTTGGGATTAACTCCCAGTACCGCTACTCAAGAGTTGATATTTAAGAGAGTTAGTTCATACAACTTATCCTATCAGGATTTTGTTACTGATGAGGACTTAAAGAAAACGAAAGGTATTCAGATATGATAAACTTAAATCAGTACTTAACTGGAGCTAGTCCCTATGATTCGGCCTATGTATTGAAATATAGGGATGGAGAATACTCTTTAGAGACTGATCCTCCATTAGTTCCCTATACTTCAAAGGATAAACAGCATACAATCAAAGAAGGGGAAACTCTTCAGAACCTTGCCTTTGCTGCTTATGGTGATTCAGGTAAGTGGTATTTAATAGCTGAAGCTAATCAGATCATCGACCCATTTACCGAAGTAGTTCCAGGTAAACTTTTAAGGATTCCAATGTATGGCAACTAAAGTAAACCAGCCTATATTATATAATGGAACAGCCATGCCTTACTTGGCTTTGTTCAATTCCCTGGGTATGCCGGTAATGAATACCATTACTGGTATACCTCTTGGAGCGTATATAAGTAAATTTACTTATATGTATGATGAAGAAAAAGAGAATCTGGCTACTTTAGTATTTGATACTGGAGATCCAGATACCGTAGATATACCAGAATTACAAGAGGGCTCTGTTATCTTTCTTCAATGGGGATACGTATACCCAGATGGGCAATTTATTTCTGGGCCTATTAAGACCATTAAGATTAGAGATTTCGATTGTATTTTTGATTCTACTGGTACTCATGTAACTATAAAGTGTATAGATTCAGTTGGAGATTTAAGATTCCAACCGCCTTACACTTACTCTGATTTGCCTCAATATAAATTCTCTAAGTTTATAGAAGAGGGATGTAACAATAATACGGGTATAATCATAGAGTTATTTCAGTAATGGCTAAACAAATTATAAGTAATAAAGTATACGAGTCACTACAGGTGCCTACTTATGATAATCAAAAATCATCCGGAAAGATACTCTATGCTAACTCTTTTAGTGGAGTAGCTCAAGTAGCTATGCCCGATGATATAAAGGAACTTTTGGATGATGATTTCGGATTAGCTGGTAACAATGTGTTAATCCAATTGGAGCAAAAGTTTTCATCATATCCCAATGGGCCTTGGTATGTAGATTCAAGGGATGGGGTTATATACATACACAATCGTAAATTTAACGAAAAACCCTATCATCATTATGCCTATCAACAAGAGAATGGCGAGGTATTAAGTATATCCTTTACTACTCGGGAAGTTACCAAAAGGGTAAAGTTTCAATTAACCCAAACTATAGACCCAGAGGGTAAAGACTTAGTAGTAGGTACTTCTGAAATAAAGGAGCCTGACCCAAAACAAGAGGATCCTTATATTCAATCAGTAGATAATACTCAGGTATCTAACTATGCCAGTAATGAATTTGAGGATTATAGAAGTGCTCCTACTGATGCTCCATATTTTGAATACAAAGGCAAGAATACAGATCACTGGGCAGCTAAGGAAAAACAAATAAAATTTAATAGTTCTTTAAGGGAATTCGAATCTGAGGGTCCTGCAGCAGCTTACAAATCTGGTAAAGAAGCTGCAATAAATAATCTTAGTAATGAAGATCTGGATAAAGCTATTTCTACTGCTGTTAAGGAATTACCCAGTAATAAACAAAAGGCCGTTACTCAGGCTTTGGATAGGGCTAAAAAATCTGGTAAAGATCCAGAATCTGATATTAAAGAGGCCTTGAATGGTAGTAAGTATCTATTTGTAGGTAATCAGAAAATGGAATATATGGCTGAAGAAGTAGTAGATCCCAGAGAGTTTGATCCTACTGGAAATGTTTCCGATGAAGTAGCTTTTGGAACTGATGGCAGTAAAAACCCAAGTGTTCAAAGAGGTATGACTGCTTTAGAAAAGGACCCAATGATCAAGGTGGTTCCCAATTCTCTTAGCATAGAAACTACTACAAATGCTGCAGGTGAAATTGAACAAGGTTCAAAATTTGAAAGAAAAATTGTTCAAGCAAAAGTAAAAATCAGAAGGCTTAAGAAAGTGGCTTATAATGTACCCATTTATAAGCTTTATCACAACTTATTCAACAGGTTTGGAGGAGCTAAGAATTGGGCTAAAGCCATGCAATCTGCTGCTAATAATGGTTTGAAACATACCGAGAGGAAACAAGAATGTCAGATGGTAGTAGTTGGTAGACCTTCTCTAGAATCCTCCCAGATATTGATAATTGATAATATCGGTAGAAAATGGTCAGGAGCTTGGTATATCAAAAAATGTACTCATATGATGGATGCTGGTAATGGGTATACTTGTCAATTAGAGCTTGTTAAGAATGGTGCTAAGAGTGGTAGTTCTACTACTAAGGCAACTCTTAATACTAAAGATATGATGGCAAATGGCCAAAAGAAGAATGCCACTACTTCTCTCGGTAAAGATCTAGATAATAACAACGGTGAAACTGGAGTTCAGGTTAATTTTACCGAACAAGAAGTAACCTACTACTCTACTCAGCTTGCAGATAAAAGTAAAGGAAATAAATTTGCAGGAGCTAAAACTGTCGGTGATCAGGTATCTAATGTTAGAGCTTGGAATGAAGCTTATGCAGACGATCCTGTAAAAAGTACCATGGGTACAGTAGTAACTACTGAAACTGTTACTAGTAATGGAGTAGTTCTAGACCAGAAAGTTCAAGTTAGAGAAGCTCCTAAAAAATATGTGGATAAGTATAAAGATCGATATAACTATCTAGATGCTGCTCGAAAACTTCTTCAAAAGAACCAAGAAAATAAGAAATAGCTATGGGATTTGAAACTGCAAAGGTAATAACCGAACAAGGTTTAGAGGGTCTTCAAAGATATTATGGTACTTATAGAGCTATCGTAGTTAATAATATTGATGAAGAAAAACATATGAATCGGCTTAAAATAATGGTCCCAGAAGTAATGAGTGGAATTATGACTTGGGCTTTACCCAAAGGCCAGCATGGATCTACTCAGACTGGGTTTAAATACTTAGCCCCAAAAATAGGTGATATAGTATTTGTTACTTTCGAATTTGGGGATCCTACTAAACCTCTATGGGAATATCATGGTTGGGGAATAGAACAAATACCCTCTCCCTTAGATGGACCCAACAAATGTGGTATAGTTACTCCAGAGGGTAATGTTATAGTAATAGATGATGATTCTGGAACTCTGAATTTGTACTTTAATGGTGATGTGATAGTATCTAATAAGGGTAACTCTATAGTTCATTCTGAAAGGGATGTTAATATAGTAGCTGGAGATTCTATCATTATGAACCAGGGTACTAATGAGGGTATGGTAATTATTGCTAAGTTAACAGAGAAACTAAACCAAACTGTTAAAGAACTCGAGAACTTGAGAAACTTGTTCAATACTCATGTTCATACTGGAGTTACTTCTGGTCCAGCTAGTACTGGGCCTACACCTACTCAAGCTTCTCGGCCTTTTACCCAGTATAAACAAGAAGATTATGAAAACCCTAAATTCATACACTAATGGAAAATAATTATTACACCGGTATAGTTGGTAAGGGTATTCTATTTCCTTTTACCATAACCAAAAACGAATCAGGTCTTACTGGGATTTATCCAGTTAATGGGGATTTCGATTTGGTTAGAAATAATATTTCCTCTATCCTATATTATTTAATAGGGCAAAGATTCAGACAAGAAAACTTTGGTAATCGACTATGGGAATGTATTGAAGAACCAAATTCACAAGCCCTTTCGTTCATAATTAAAGAGTTCATTAAGGATGCTATTGGTACTTGGGAACAGAGGATTGCCTTTGAAAAAATAACCGTAACAAGAGTTGGATCAAAAGTAAATATTGATGTTGCTTATAAAATTAATGGCTCTAACACTAGCCAGTACCTGGGCATTGCCTATGACCGATTAAATAATTCACTTAATAATTATTGATATGGGAATCACTAACAAATGGCTAAATCCTTATCAAAGGTCCTATCAGCAAATTAAGGCTAAGTTGATAGAGGGGCTAACAAACATCAAGGATAAGAATGGAGATATCCTCATTACTGATTACTCAGAGGGGAATATCCTCATTATTATCCTTTCGTTGTTTGCAGCCATCGCAGAAGTACTACACTATTATATCGATAATGTAGCAAGGGAAACTTTTTTACCTACTGCTAGAAAGTATGATTCAGTGGTAAAGCAGGGTAAGTTAGTAGATTATAATACTAAATCTGCCATTGCAGCTTCAGTAGATGTAACTCTAACTAGATCTATTACGAGTGAAAATATTGGTGCTAATATCCTTATACCTGCAGGTACTGTATTTACAGATAACTCTGGAAATGTTTGGATGTCTTCTCGAGATGTAACTTGGTGGCCTAATACTACTACTTGTAAAGTTCCCCTTGTTCAACATGAAATATACAGTAATTCTCGATTGAATGGTATTATTATACCTACAGATGACCGAGTAATAATTACTCTGGGTACTTTGCCTAATGGTAAATACTATGAACATGGTACCATGAGTTTAAAAATAGGTGGAGAAACTTGGGTATTAGTAGATACCTTTGCTTATTCAAAACCTAATGATAAGCATTTTATGGTATCTGTGGATTCTGCTCTTAATCCTTATTTACATTTTGGGGATGGTTTATATGGAGCTAAGCCCAATGCGGGGGATAGGATTACAGAGGTAATCTTCTATCTTACTAAGGGGTACAATGGTAACATAGGCTCTGGTTCTATCACTACAGTACCGGCAGTTATTTCTGGAGTAATTTCTGATGCTACAGTAAGTAATGCTTATGCTGCAGCGGGAGGATCAAACTATGAGAACTTCCAAATGATCAAAGAACATATACCTCTTAGTGTTAAGACTTTGGGAGTAGCCATTACTGCTCAAGATTTTGCTGATTTAGCAATGACCGTAGAGGGAGTTAATAAGGCTGCTATAGATTATGAATGCAGTAGAAAACTCACAGTATATATAAATCCAGATAATGGTAGTTCTGCCGGGGATGCCAGAATAGATAAAGTATATAACCTATTATCCCAAAGATCACCTTTATCTACTTGGCTTCAAGTTAAGACTGCGGGTACTGTTCAGATCATCCTGGATATTGAGGTAACTGGTAAGAAATCCTATAAAACTGCTGAGATTCAACAACAGATTCTTACTGCTCTGTATAATGCCTATTCTCCAGAGAAATCTACCATAGGTGGAAGTGTTAGAATCTCTGATATCTATGCTCTCATAGATAATTGCTCAATGGTAGATTACCTCCATATTAAAAAATTCTATACTAAGCCTTGGCCTAATACTATCTATGGTAATCGAGAATTACTTATCAATAACTTTAAGTTGGATAAAGCAACTGGTTCTAATACTTATTTTATTACTTTCTCTAATAATACAGAGTTTAGGATCAGAGCTGCAAAAGGGGGATTTGATAGTACTGGTAGAGTGGGCAATTCTTCTACTTACCAAGATGCCGACAATGATGTAACTTTCTCATTTGGTGTAGCCGATAATGGTTATCAAAATGGGTTTAGATATTCTATAACTATTTCAGAACCCAATATGGATTATGAAGATCCTGGGTTTAATATCCCAGTATTCAGTAGTAATTCACAGCTTACATTAACCGTAAAAGAAACTATCTAATATGATCGATTTCAAGAATCTCATAGACATGCTACCTTATTACTTCAAGGATTCCGATACATATAAGGTAGATGGAAAGGGCATTTTACAAAGGTTTCTAGATATCTGTGGAGATTACTTTGGGAATGAAATATATTCCGATACTACTAAGTTACTAGAAATCCAAGATCTCGATAAAACCCCAGACATGTATCTAGTATATTTCTGGGAATTATTGGGACAAATGCCTTTTGCCATAGGCAATCATATAGATGAAGAGGCTTGGAGAACTAACTTCAATGGTCTCTTGGGTGATTCAGAATTAGAGATGTTATCCAGAACTTGGATTATACCGAAGTCTGGACCTTTCTCGTTAACTTCAGAACAAGTAAGAAGATTATTAGGGTATTCTATATCCCTTTTAAAAATCCGAGGTAGTCAAAGCTTTTTCGAGATAATCTTCCGAATGTATGGTATCCGATGCGAAATGCAAGATCCTACTAAAGACAAAGATTATAATGGTTGGATTAATCCAGAAGAATCTAAACCAAGGTTCGATCAAGCTGTGTATTTCGATAAGGGTACTTTTGATAATTCTTTTCAGTGTACCCAATGTATACCAGTAAAGTTTAAAGTTACTGGTCATCCATATACTGATAAATACCAAAGTGGATTTTTCTCTTTTAGAAAGGGCGTAGAGAATATCATCAATAGGTTTAAACCTTTCAATGTATCTGCTACCATCATAGATTATGGGTTTAGATTTATCGATGAGTATACTATATTTGCTGAATTTGTAGATCCCAAGGTTAATTCTATTATACTGGGATCCAATAATAAAGTACCCATTCGAGTTACAGTAACCTCAGATTGGCCTGAAGCTGATTTAAGGTATCAGGTAATGTATAAAAAAGAAGAATCAGATCCTGATAATCTATGGGGATACAAAAGGCATGATAACGAAAGTATTTATATTGCCACAGTTCCAGGTATCTATTATTTTAGAAGTGTAGCTAATCCCGAGATAATTACTTCTATCGTAGTAGGATCTGGTAGTAATTTGCCTACTTATAAGATCTCTGCTGATCCCAAAACTCTTAGGATTACTCCAGAGAACTTAAACCCCTCTACTGTAATAAAGGCATCTGTAGTCCAAGGTGGTACAGAAACTGAATTAGTAGTGAGAAGAAAAGGTACAGAAGAGACTAAGCCCTCTGGACAATCTTGGTCATTCTCAGAACCCGGATCTTACATTTTTGAGATAGTAGACCATTCAAACTATACGGTTACAGTTATTGTTTCAAAACAAGAGAATCTATATACTGTAGTATGTAATCCAGAAGCTGCTAGAGTAGATATCCAAGATCTAGCTAAAGCTCAGACTAAGCTAACTATCTCAGATTTATACGGTACTCCAGATCTCCAATGTTATGAGCAGGGTAATCCTGGTAGGGTGTATAATAATGGAGATATTTTTACAGCCGATTCCTTTAGGTTATTTACTTTCATCTGTACTCTGGATACAACTCAAAGCGGTAATCTCGGTAAATTCTTGGTAACTCAAATATCCACTTACTATCAGTATACTTTGCAAGGCCCGGGTACTTTGGAACTGAATGCCAAGGAAGAAGCTTATGCTGATTTAACTCTTCTAGTTTCTCCAAAAGAAGATGACAGTAAGTATATAAACAATCAATTAGATATATACTGGAATGGTATGCTAATTGATACTATTACAATGGAAAAAGCCGAAGATGATCAGTATACTAAATTCACTTATACTTTCACTTGTATAAATACTGGAGAATATAAGGCAGTATGTAAAGGAGATCCAGAAGTATTTGTAATTTGGGAAGTTAACCCCTATGTAAGGCCTCTTAAGTATAACCTATACATTGAACCAGAGAATGTAAAGGAAACTAACCCAGATGGTACTTCTCCTTGGACACCAGATTATTTCAACAATGATTTGGGATTAGATCCCGTTGATAAATCCGAAGCTAGTTATCAGTTAATCGATAATAAATCGATAGCAAGGTTTGAACTAAGGGCAAACTTCGATATGGGAGAAAATAATACAGTAACCTGTGATCAAACAGGAGAAACCTATAAAGTAAATACTGGAGAGATTATCGAATTAAAAGAAGTTGGTAAGTATATTTTCTTCTCAGAATACTTCTTAATATCAGCTAAGTTGACTGTAAAAGATTTCCCATTGACTGTAGAGATTAAAGCTTCTAAAGAAATGGATACTCTTACTCCGGAGGTAGATTCTGTAAGTACCATAATAACCTGTACTTCTAACCATGATAACTTTGATACCAGTATACAGTTAGAGGGGTCAGAGGAATTACATCCTTCTCCGTATACTTTTGAAACTTCAAAAGCCGGAGAGTATACCTTTATGGCAGCTAATAAGAAGGATGTAAAAGTTACTTATCAGGTAGGTATAGAATTCCAGGTAACTCCTGTAGAAATTATCTGGGAAGCTTCAGATTTGGAAAATAAACAAGTTAATATTAATACAGGAGAAAGTCAACAATGGGATATAATACAGCAATAACCTCTCACGCTATGAATTCACTTGCAAAAACTTTATTTACTACAATTTTCGTAGAATGTACCCAGATCGTTTTCGATTTAAGATGGATGATCCTATTAGGGTTCATGTTAATAGTTTCGGATTTATGGTTTGGGATAAGAGCTTCTAAGTATTTGAATGTAAATGTAAGGAAGTCTAGAGCTGGTAGAAGAACTCTCAATAAGATAATAGATTATATCTGTTATATATCTCTGGGAGCAGTACTGGGAAAAGCCATAGGAGAACCCTATGGCTTGGATCCTATAATTGTAGCCATATCAGTAATGATACTTTGTTATTGCTTTGAGTTGGATTCTATTTATGGTCATATCTGTACCTTACATGGAATTGATAAGAAGTATAGTATTTGGAAATTACTATGGTTACTTATAACCTTTAAATTCAGAGACTTAGGGGAAGCCTTTTCCGATATCAGAAATCAAGTTAAAATTCACAAAGAAAACAAAAGTATATGAAAACCTATTTTCAATTCGAAAGCCTTATTAAATCTAAGGATGTAGCAGAAGGTATAGCTTGCCCAATTGGGGCAGGTCCTTTCTGTGGATTTGGTTCTGTTACTGTAGACGGTAATACTCTCAAAGTACAATCACAAGGTAATGATGATTCTTTCTTCAAGAATGATATACTCGATCGTATTAATGCTCGGTATATTAAGAAAAATGTAAACGATGGAGAATTACCTGATATATGGTTCGGATGTATTTCAAGGGATGGGTATATATTTATTTCAGACGAAAAAGAAATAGGTAATATACCTATTGAAGGAAATAAGGGTGTAACTAATGATGTATTCCTTTTTGCAGTACATGATGAAGTTACTGAGCCAATTGAAAACCCAGTTAACTTTGTAGCATATTGGTCAGAAGGTAATGAATCTTTGTATACCCTATACAAGAAGTCACTTAACCCATATTATCCAATAGCCGATAATGCCCATGAATGGGATATTAACGGGGGAGATCCCTATATAAATTCTCAAATGAATTTTACTTACTTGCTTAAGCAAGTAGAGGCAAACTGTACCAGATATAAGAACTCTAAAGATTCTATGGTACTTATTGGAATCTATGGTTCAGGTACCGATACTAATACTAATACCGTAGAGGATTATTCTATAGTTCCCTATGGTGGAATATTCCCACAACCTTTGCCTTTTACTTCAGCTTACAGAGGGTTGGTTAATAAATCAGTAAAAAGATTAGAGAATTTATTGTCTGGTATCCCTAATGGTTATGAAAACATTAAACAGTACATTGATTACTTATTCGAATCTTATAAGGGAAGTATGGATCAATCTGCTAAGATTATACCTCAAGGAGCCATTATGCTTTGGTCAGGTACTACTCCTCCCAATGGTTGGGCTTTATGCGATGGTATAGACGGTAGACCTAATCTTATCGGAAGGTTCGTTAAAGGATGGGGACCTGGTAATGGTACTATTGGAGAAACTGGAGGTAATTCTGAGGGTAAGATTACTCTTAACTCTAATCAATTGCCTAAACATACTCACCCATACCGAGATTATTTCTTTCTTGACCATGTTCCTGATGGAGGTGGCCCTGGTAATGTTAAATATGAAAATATAGGTCAAGCTGTAAATCCTAAAAATAGATCTATGGATAACCCAGTTTGGGCAAGGTATCTCGAATCTACTTCAGAAGTCAATAATTCGGCTCAGAATTCTATTAATATAGAACCTGGATATTATATACTAGCTTATATCATAAAACTATAATAAAATTGAAAAACTTTTTGATGTTGCGCATTTTATTTTTAGCTTAAAACTCATGTGTTAGGGAGAAGGGGATGTTGGGAAATATCCCCTTCTTTTTTGTGTTAATACTTAAGTTCTTCTTTAGCTCTATCTTCCCAATATTGAATATCGGATCTTAACTCTGAAATATATTTAACCGAAGCATTAGTCTTAGGCATATCAAAGAATTCTACCAATAATAGGTTAGTAATCCTTCCATTTTCTTTTATCCTTTCTTTTATATAGGGAGGAGGAGTGAGTAATACTTCGAATATCATATAGGCATCCATCGATAGATGTTCTTTCATATAATTATACATCATATCTAGCATTTCGGATTTAGCTTTCTCTTCTTCACTGTCATCCTCTAACTCTTTATCGTTATCGAATAAATCATCTAACTTAAATAAAGCTTGATTATATTCTGCTTGTTCTCCATAGGCAGAACGGAGTAATTTATTTTTAAAGGTACTAAGTGAAGCAAGGATTCTTGCTTTCAAATGTTCTTCCGAACAAGTACCGTAGTATTTATTGAATACATATAACATCTTATCCCAGAAATAAGAAGATATAATATCTGGAGTAAGATTATATCTTTTGTAATCAATTTGCTTAGTAAGGTTTCTAATTACTGGCTTACATACTTTATATAACCTTAGAAACATCTGTTGATCATAATTCTCTTGCATGGTTTTCAACCTATGCAATTCCGACCCGTTATTACCTCTACTTCCCATGTGATTTTAAGTTTTCGTTTATGCAAATATAAGAATAATAT
>ULSP01010149.1_pt1 | contig 40866 bp, 38 predicted proteins | sample 1956811 | NCBI WGS metagenome assembly ULSP01 (sample SAMEA4835711, study PRJEB28245) | human gut metagenome | biome: gut microbiome; material: fecal sample | place: Denmark | collected 2008
GGCAAAAGCTGCAGCAAGGGAGTGTCCCCACACATCTGCTGTACAGCCTGCATTTTTGTTTTTTCAATGACTAAAGGAATGATTCTTGTCCCCGCCAGCTTATCGCCCTGACGCACCGGCGTATTGCCGTGAAGGGTAGCAATCATCATCTGCCCGAAACCGTTAACCATTTTTAAACGCTTGCTATCAACTTTGAACACGCCGTCGCAGTCAGCAGAAAGCTCAATTTTTCCTTCCTTGACAGGCGATTCCTGCATATTTTTATTTTTGCACAAATCACATAATATTCTTGCCGCATCATTTTCGTGCAGCATGTTTTCATCAGCTTCCCACACATAAAGATGCTCCTTGCCAATAGAAAGCAGTACGGGAATATCCTCCGCCTGCACAATATGTCCCTTACGGAAAACCGCATCCTTGGTTACACCCTTAATTATTTGCGTCAAATCGTGACACAGTACGCTGCCTACTGCGTCAACCGTTTTAATCAGCTTCATAAAATCTCCTCTATTTCACTCTGGCAAAGCCGTATTTTTCAAACACCTGCATAGCTTCGTCGGTTTGCAAAAAGCCAGCTAATTCTTTAGCAGCCGCAGCCTGCGGAGCTTTTTGCAAAATGCCGATAGGATAAATAACGGGCTTTTTCAAAGAACCGGCAGGAGCCTCGGCGATAACCTTTACCTTATCCTTGATTAAGGCTGCGTCCGTTGCATAAACCAAGCCTGCATCTGCGCTGCCCTCGCCTACCCAGTTAAGCACCTGAGTTACGTTAGTACCAAGGCTGGCTTTAGCCTGCACCTGCTCCCAAATGCCCAAGCTGGTCAAAGCTTCTTTAGCGTATTGACCTGCCGGTACGCTGGCCGGGTCGCCAATAGCGGGATGCTTAGCCTGCGCTAAATCGGCAAAGCTTTTAACGGTGCTGTCGTTTTTCGTAGGCACAATCAAAACCAGCTTATTTTCTAACAAGGGTTTTATAGACGCGCTGTCCAGATAGCCTTTTTTATCCAAGGCCTGCATCTGTTTATTAGCCGCAGAAATGAAAATATCGGCATTCAAACCATTTTCAATCTGCGATTGCAGCTTGCCGCTGGCATCATAAACGCCTTGAATTTTGATTTCCGGATGCTTTTTATTAAACATAGGAATGAGCTGCTGTTCAAAAACCTTTTCCAAGCTGGCAGCAGCCGCTACATGCACAGTTACAGGCTTTTCCCCAGTATTTTCCTGCTTACTACCGCACCCCACCATGGTTAATGTCATTAAACAAATTACTAAACATAAAAATTGACGCATTTTAACCCTCCTGCTGTTTTTTTACACGATATTGATAAACATTTAAACCAATGACCACCGCCAAACAAATGGCCACTATTACTATGACATATACTGCAGCACTGTCCCAATCGCCTGCAGCAACCGCCGAATAAACAGCTAAAGGCAAGGTGCGTGTTTTACCGGCAATATTGCCTGCCAGCATAGCCGTAGCGCCAAATTCACCTAAGCCGCGGGCAAAAGCCAAAAGCCCGCCTGCAATAATTCCCGGCAAAGCGTTAGGCAGATGAATACGCCAAAAGATCCGCCATTCCGTCATGCCCAGAGAGCGCGCCGCTTCCAAAATACCTTTATCAACCTGCACCAAAGCGCCGCGAGCGGAACGATACATAAGAGAAAAAGCAATTACTGCCGCTGCCAATACTGTCGCAAGCCAACTAAAAGCTATTTGTACCCCAAAATTTTCTAGAAAAAATTTGCCTATAAACCTGTTATTGCCAAAAAAAAATAATAAAAAGAAGCCTGCTACCGTAGGCGGCAACACCATAGGCAAAGTAAAAAGTCCGTCGATAAAAATTTTAACGCTCTCACTGCGCAAGCCTTCTACCCACCGGGCAGCTAGCACGCCTAAGAAAAAAACAACGACAATAGTAGCAGCCGCAGTTTGCAAGCTTATCCACAAAGGCGACAAATCAATAGTTATATTCATTGCCTGCCACACTCTCCGTCAGTACCTTTAGCCAAACGTATGCCATGCTCCAATTCCGGCAGAACTATGGCTAAAGCTTCCTCTACAGCCTTTTTGCTACCGGGAAGATTAACAATCAAGGTTCTATTGCGCAGCACAGCAACACCGCGGCTCAGCATCGCTCTTTGGGTAATCTGCATGGAGCCAGCGCGAATAGCTTCGGCGATGCCTGGAACAAGTCGTGTTGCCACAACCATAGTTGCTTCCGGAGTTACATCTCTCGGAGCCATCCCCGTGCCACCGGTGGTAATGATTAAATCAACCTGTCTGCTGTCAGCCAAACGCTTCAGTTCTCTTTCTATTTTTCCCTGCATATCAGGTAACAGCATCTGTTCTACAATCTCATAACCAGCCTCCGATAACAATTTTGCCGCTGTCGGTCCACTGGTATCTACTCTTGTACCTGCTGCTCCTTTATCGGAAAGAGTTATTACAGCAGCACGCAGAGGATCGTCGGCAGAAGGCAACTGCGCAGTCATCTCCATACCTGCCTGTAATATGCCCTCCTGTTCCACAGTAGCAAAAACTCCTTCACGCGGCATAATACAATCACCCACACGTTGAAAAATTTGACAGTGACTGTGACATTCCTTGCCAATTTGTGTTATTTTCAATACTGCATCACCAGCAAAAAGCAGCGTACCTACCGGAAGGCTGGGAAAATCTATCCCCGCTGCCAAAATATTTTCGCCAAAAGCGCCAACAGCTGCCTTGCCGCCTTTAGCATTAAATTCTTCTACCCTATCATACGAAAGCAGGCTCACCTGGCGATGCCAGTTACCTCCGTGCGCATCGTTTTCCAAACCAAAATTTTTAATTAGCTTTACTTTCTCCACCTCATGTTTTTCAGTACCTCGCGCTTCGCTGATGCACAAGGCTTTAATAATACCTTTAATCTGCGTCATTTTACCTCACCTCCCTGCCAGACAAATTTACCGCTTTTGCCACCGTCTTTACTTACTAAATGTACGTCTGTTATCAGCATATTTTTATCAACGGCCTTGCACATATCGTAAATCGTTAATAGAGCAATTTGCACTCCTGTCAACGCTTCGATTTCCACACCTGTTTTGCCGTCTGTTTTCACTAAGCAGCTTGCTTTCACAGCATACTGCTCACTATTTGCATTAAGCTCAAAATCCAAGGTACATTTCATCAGCGGCAAAGGATGGCATAAAGGAATCAACTCACTGGTCTTTTTGGCAGCCATAATGCCTGCTATACGCGCTACGCCCAAAACATCACCCTTAACAATCTCTTGATGCTTAATTTTAGCAAAAATTTCCTTGCTGACGATAATTTTTCCCGTAGCTATCGCTTCCCGTGCAGTAATATTTTTATGCGAGACATCTACCATCACTGCATTGCCAGCCTTATCAAAATGAGTAAAATCATTCATTCTTATCACTTCCTTTTATCCGCCAATCTCGTTCATAGTAAAATCGCCAGGGTGCTCGTTAAAGGTATGTCCCAATGGTTTAGCCTGAACGGCTTGCATTAAAGACTGCATCAATTCATCGTCACTGGCTTCTTCCCGCAGAAGCTTGCGCAAATCACACACAGGCGGACTATATAAGCAGTTTTTTAGCTGACCCGTACTTGTCAAGCGAATGCGATTACAGTTTGCGCAGAATTTAGCATGAATCGGCTCAATAAAACCAATTACTGACTGTTTTCCATGCCAAGCATCTTGTGCCAAATAATATTGCGCGGGGCCATTGCCGTATTTATGCTGTATTACCTCTAAACTATAATCAGACTCCTGCAAAATTTGCTTAATTTCCAATCCAGTAAAGCTTGTGCAGCCGCTGTTGCAATTTAAGGGCATCAATTCAATAAAACGCAAAGGTATTTGTAAATCGCCAGCATATTTTACTAGATTAAGAAAATAATTTTTTTCTGTTCTTGCAGTCTTATTCGTTAAACTTTTTAACGGCACGCAGTTCAGCTTACACTTAATACCCGCTTGCAATGCACAAACTATACTGCCAAGCACTTGCTCTAACCTGCCGCCGGTCAAGTTTTGATAGCAAATTTCGTCAAGAGTATCTAGGCTTATGTTAACGCAGTCAATGCCTGCCTGCACCAAATCGGGTATGTATTGTTCTAAAAAAATACCGTTAGTCGTCAGCGTCACCTGCTCTACCTTAGGCATAGCTTTTAATTGAGCGATAAAGTTAACTACGTTTTTACGTAACAATGGTTCGCCGCCGGTAATTTTAAAGCGCGTTATACCAAGGTTCACGGCACATTGAGCGATACGCAAAACTTCTTCATAACGCAAAATTTTTTCGTGCTGCACATGTTCCGCCACCTCCGGCCTACAATATTTGCAATGTAGATTACAGCAATCGGTTACGGATATGCGCATATAATTTATCTCTCGCTGAAAATTATCAATCATAAAATTCCTTACCAACTCCATAGACAAATTTTACTAAAGCCAGTATCAACATTTATCTATAAACTCTTTTCGTTTATCTCACTTAAGAATAACGCTCGTTGAAGAAACGCGGAAGCAACATACTTCCGCAATTTCTCTTCAAAAACAATTTACTTACTGCTATTCGTTTTCTTCGCCCAAAGCAATTTTTTCCGGCGTAATGGGCAAAGTAAAGAAACGCTTGCCTGTCGCCTGATAAACTGCATCCGCAATGGCCGGAGCAGGAGTATTGATTACCAGTTCACCTACGGATTTTGCACCGTAAGGACCGCTTTCTTCATAACTGCAGGCAAAATCCACATGGATATGACCAATATCCTGACGAGTTGGAATCTTATACTGCATCAGAGAATTTTCATAAACGCGACCGTCGGGGCTGTAGGTTATATTTTCCATTAAGCTCATACCGATACCCTGCAAAATACCGCCCTCGGTCTGCACCTTTGCCAAATGAGGATTAATAGGCGTACCACAATCCACAGAAGCATAATAATTTGCTACTGCCGTTTCGCCTGTCAGCAAATCTATTTCCAGTTCGGCAACGCCTGCCATAAACGGCGGCGGACTTAATAAGCTATCCATCTCTACTGTTTCCTGCAACGCAATATTATTAAAGCATTGGGAAGCCGCAGCAATAGCTGTCAAGGAAATAGATTTATCATTTACGGTACTGCGTACATATTTACCATCAAAAACTACATCTTCAACGGCACATTCAAGTTTTTTAGCGCCTAACTCACAAATTTTAGCACGAATTTTCTTCGCGCAGGTTGTAACAGCATTGCCAGTAATATAGGTGGTACTGGACGCATAAGAACCGGAATCATAAGGCGAAGCATCGGTATCAGCGCCAAAAACCTGAATCTGCTCAAACTCACATTCCAATACTTCGGCAGCCATTTGAGCTAAAATCGTATCGCAGCCGGTTCCCATATCAGCAGCGCCAATCAGCAGCGTATAAGAACCATCGTCATTAACTTTGATTGTTGCGCCGCCCACATCACAGTAAGGAATAGACGAACCCTGCATAGCAATGGCTACGCCCATGGAACGAACCTTGCCATTAGCCATATATCGTACAGGGAATTTTTCGTTCCAGCCGCTCATTTCGCGCACCTGCGCCAAACATTTATCCAGCGCGCAGCTAGTATTGGGAACGCCGTAATAGGCAGGCATAATATCTCCCTCGTGAGTAATATTCATTTCGCGCAGCGTAATCGGGTCAATTTTCAGCTTTGCGGCCAACTCATTGACGGCGCTTTCCACTGCAAAAATTCCCTGGGGCGCGCCATATCCGCGATAAGCTCCCGCCGCCTGCAAATTTGTATAAACAACGTCAAAACCAAAACGAAAAGCTTCTGTACGATACAAAGGAATAGATTTATGCCCTGAAAGGCCAACAGTAGTAGGACCATGCTCACCATAAGCGCCTGTATTTGACAGAGTATACACATCAATAGCGCGAATTTTACCTTCTTTAGTAGCACCTAAACGCACTTTAATTTCCATTTCGTGGCGCGGACTGGCAGCAATATGGCATTCATGACGGCTGAAAACAATTTTAGAAGGCTTTTTCAGCTTCCAGGTTACAAAGGCAGGATACATTTCGCTGACGCAGCTCTGCTTTGCGCCAAAACCACCGCCTATACGCGGTTTGGTAACTCTGACTTGAGTTTTAGGAATATGCAAGGCGTTAGCAATAATACGGCGTGCATGGAAAACTATCTGTGTGGAGCTTACCACATGCAAACGACCATAGGTATCAATAGTGCAATAGGTGCAGAAGGGCTCCATCATATTCTGCTGTACAGCCTTTACTCGGTAGATTCTGTCGATAACTACATCACAGTCTGCCAAAACGCCGTCCACATCACCGTCGCTGATAACCTCGGAAGCGCAAAGATTACGCTTATTATCAGCGCCTACGGGACATAAGGCCTCCCAAGTTGCTTCGGGATGCACTAAAACAGGATTATCTAAGGCTGTATGAAAATCCAGCACAGCCTCTAAAACATTATATTTTACCTTAATCAAGGATAACGCTTTATCAACAGCCTTTTCCGTTCTGCCGGCAACAATAGCTACCACGTCGCCCACAAAACGCACATGCCTGTCCAGCAACAGACGGTCATAGGGACTAGGCTCAGGATAGGTCTGACCGGCGTAGGTACAGCGCTTGCCCTCTTGGTCAACATCCTCAAAGGTAAAAATAGCTTCAATATCGGGAACCTTGGCTGCCACAGCAGTATTGATGCTTTCAATAATTGCATTGGCGTAAGGAGAACGCAACAGCTTAACTATTAAACAATCTTTAGGCGCCAAGTCGTCTGTATACACGGGCTGACCAGTTACCAGCTGCATGGCGTCCTTTTTTCTCAAGGGTTGATTAACAATTTTCATCTGCCTATTCCTCCTTCCCTTGAGCCTTTTTCCAAGCAATAAAATTCTGTATTCCCCGCAGCTGGCCTTCGTAGCCGGAGCAGCGACAGAGATTGCCTGCCAGATATTCTTTGATTTCTTCCTCACTCGGTTCCGGGTTTTCTCTAAAAAGCGCCAAAGCGTTCATAATCATACCGGGATTGCAAAAGCCGCACTGCTCTGCGCCCTGGTCGGCAATAAACGCGCCAAATTCGGCAGCTTCCTTTTGCAGTCCTTCCATAGTGGTTACCCTATGTCCGTCAGCGCGAGCAGCCAACACAGAACAGGACAGCACCGGTTTATCATCTAAAAAAACAGTACACAAGCCGCAGTTAGAGGTATCGCAGCCTCTTTTTACGCTGTAACAGCCTTCGTTGCGCACAAAATCCAGAAGCGCCAAATCAGCTTCTACGCTGCGGGTAATTTTTCTGCCATTTAAAGTCAATGTAATTTCCATTAGGCGTTACCTCCCAATGCTAAAATAGCTCTTACTGCCAGCACCTTTATCAAATGAGTGCGATATTTAGCGCTGCCGCGGTTATTGCTTTCGGTCGGCAAAAGCTTGGCGGCGTATTCCGCAAACGCCTTGGCTTTTTCCTCTGTAATTGGCAGAGATAAAATTTGCTGCTCATCTTTAACCAAAGCTGCTTTAGCAGGTCTTGCTCCCACTGCCAGCTGCACGCCTGCCTCCGTCATAGCGGCTGCGCAGGTCAACACGGGAAAATCGGTTTTGGCAATACGCACAGATTCATAAGAGCAAGCCAACTTTTGCTTAGGCACAATTACATGCACCAAAATATCACGATCATATTTCATTTGGGCAAACTCGCTGATAGGAATAATGCCACCCTTATAAAGTTCAACCTTGGCATCTAAAGCCATGAAAATTGTCAGCACGTCGCTAAAGCCAAAGCGTCCGAAAACGCTGCCGCCCACAGTCGCCAAATTGCGGAACTGTACGCCGACAATATGGCGCAAAGCCTCCTTCATTGCTCCGTTCGTATAAGCAGCCATGCCTTCATGCATTTCTAATTGGCGCAGAGTAACCATGGCTCCGATACGAAATTCCGTTTCCGTCTCTTCAATTTTGTCCAATCCTAAAGCAGACAAATCAATCATAGTTGCTACGTTACCTTTACTCAAGCGCAGCCACAGCATGCCGCCCATTACTCTGTTGATGCGCTTTTGGTTAAGCTGCCAGGCCTCCTCCAGCGTTGCAGCTTTTTTGAGTTCACGAATAGTAAGCATAAAAAGCCCTCCATTATGCATTTTACTCATAATTATTCAATCTAATTTTACCATAAAAAGTTATCTTTTAAAAGGATTTACCCATTACTTGTAGAAATATAAAACAACTGATTTTTGTTAGTTTAACCTTTGTGTGCCGTTTTTTTATTACGGCAGGAGAAAATATTATGCTGAACACTTATCCTATTGGCTGCATCATCATGGCCTCCGGACATTCTGAACGCTATGGCAGCAACAAACTGCTGGAAAACTTTCAAGGCCACCCTCTTATCCAATATATTTTGAACAGCACCAGCGAAATTTTTGCTCAGCGAGTAGTTGTTACCCGCTATCAAAAAATCGCAGCTCTGTGCCACAAGCAAAATATTCCCTGCCTACTTCACAATAAACCATATTTAAACGACACCGTGCGCCTAGGATTGGCATATCTGCAAGCCAGGGATTTTTTAGGCTATGCCTTTTGTACCAGTGACCAACCTTTTCTGCAACAAGCAAGTATCGCTAATTTATGCGCCAGCTTTGTGGCCGCGCCCTACGCCATTAAACGTTTAGCTTACGGCAATTCGCCTGGTAATCCTATAATTTTTCCGAAAGATTTAGTTCAAGAGCTGCAAAACCTGCCCCAAGATAGCGGCGGCGCTATTTTGGCAAAAAAATATCCTGAACGAGTACGCTTAGTACAAGTTCAGGATAGGTATGAACTTTTTGACGTTGATACAGTACGCGATTTGCGCCAATGTCTTAATCTTGCGGCAGCACGATGTTCAAAACAATAGCTACCAAAGCAGCAGGAACAATACCTGAGCCGCCGAAAATCAATTTAACAGCAGCAGGAGCGTGAGCTAAAATACCGGGATTTGCGCCCATGCCATAACCAACGCCGAGAGCAACTGCCACAATGGTCAAATTGCGCGGCGTTAATTTTTCTTTAGTAATAAGCTGAATACCGCTGACTACAATGCTGGAAAACATCATTACAGCAGCGCCTCCCAAAACTGATTGAGGCATAATGGAAACCAAAGCGCCTAGCTTAGGAATCAAACCACAGAGAATTAAGAACACACCGCCTGTCGCCAAAGCAAATCTATTGACAACTTTAGTCATTGCCACTAAGCCAACATTCTGGCTGAAAGAAGTATTAGGCAAAACGCCGAATAGAGCCGCAAAGCTGGAACCAATACCGTCGCAGATAACACCGCCGGAAAGCTCTTTATCAGTAGCTTCACGATTCAAACCGCCTTCCATAACGCCGGAAATATCACCAACGGTTTCGACTGCCGTAACGATAAACATAATGCACACCGGAATAATAGCACGCATATCAAAAATAATATCCACAGGCATAAATTCCGGTACTGAAAACCAACCGGCCTGCGCTACTTTATCCCAATTTAAAACCCATGATTTAGTAAACTCTACGCCTTTAGCAGTAACACCGGTAGTTGGTAAAACTATCCCCATAACAAAAGCAGCTGCATAACCGGCAATAATCCCCAACAAAATAGAAGAAGAACTCAAAAACCCTTTAGTGCCATGTTTAAAAAACAAAATTACTACCAAAACAAACAGACCTAAACCCAAATTTTCCGCAGAACCAAAATCATTGGTTTTAAAACCGCCGCCAAAGGAGTTAATGCCAACGGCAATCAAGGATAAACCAATGGATAATACAACTGTTCCTGTTACTACGGACGGAAAAAAACGACGCAAGGGTTTAAGGAAAAAGCCTAAAATGCCCTCAAAAATACCACCAATAATTGACGCGCCCATAATAGCGCTATATGCCGCAATCCCGCTGCCCATAGTTGCTACAACACTGCTGAAAACGCCGATAAATCCGGAACTGGTACCCATAATAATAGGCACCTTACCGCCGCAGGGGCCAATGCCGTATAATTGTACTAAAGTTACGATACCAGCTATAATCATAGCATTTTGGAGCAAGCTAATCTGCAAATCAACAAAATCTTTGCCGCCCATAATACCACACGCACCGCCGATAATCAAGAGTGGTGTCAAATTGCCTACGAACATTGCCAAAACATGTTGTAAGCCTAAAGGAACAGCTTGGCTCAAAGGCATTTTGCCCTCAAAACGATAAGCGTCCTCGGAAAGATTGATAAATTTTGCCATATAAACAACCTCCAAAAATTCCTGATAGTCACTATTTTAGCGTATATCCCCTTTATCTGTAAAGATTTTTACGGTTAAAAAGCGAAGATTTTCAGCAAAAATCTTTTTAACGTTCATATTCTATTTTATCTTTTTGGTTAAGGCCTTGCAGCGCGTACTTGAATAAGCTGCGCCGCAATAGAAACGGCTATTTCAGCAGGCGTTTCACTGCCAATTTGCAGTCCGACAGGCGTAGTAATTCTCGCCAGCTGTTCATCAGTATAGCCTTCTGCAAGCAATACCTGCCGCGCCATTTTCGCTTTATTCCTGCTGCCCATAATGCCTATATAACCTACGGGAGTATGAAGCAAAAAGCGCTCACAATTTGCATCATGCTCATGACCTCGCGTCATAACTACGGCATAATCAGTTTCTCGCAGCGTACAAGCCTCAGCTAAACGGCAAAAGTCCACTTGTTTAACAAGTTCTGCCATAGGAAATACAGCAGCGTCAGCAAATTCTTTACGGTCATCAAAAACCGCGCAGCGAAAGCCTACATGACACAAAAGCGGCACCAGCTCTCTGGCAACATGACCGGCGCCAAAAACATATACCATACCGTCATAGCAATGCTGCTCCGCATAATATTCCTTGCCGTTCAGCGTCACTAAACCGCGCCTTCCCTTAATCGGCAATGAATTTTTAACTGCTATTTCACCCTCGCCCAAGGGCAGCAGCAGCCACCAAGGCTTATTTTCTGCCAGCCTACCGGCTATTTGCTCTGCTAACGTAGTTGCCGCTGCGCCTGTTACATAACAAAACTGCAAGCTGCAATAACCGCCGCAGGCCATTCCGGCAGCGGGAGATAAATCGTAACGCCGGTAAAAGCTGTACTGCTCGCCGCAGGCTAATTTTTTCTGCGCTTCGCAAATGGCGGTATATTCCATACTGCCGCCGCCAATAGTACCATAAGCCAAGCCGTCTCTGTTGACCAACATATACGCACCACTGCTGCGCGGCGTAGAGCCCTCGCTTTCAATGAGAAAAACAAGATAACAAGCGTTTTTCTGCTTGGTCTGTAATTTTATTTGTTCAATCAATTTTTTCATAGCTGCACTCTAATTTTTGTTTTGCTCGGTTGCATACCGGCACACCAGCTCCAGCACGCTTCCCGCAATACATCTTGCCTTGTCGGAAATTGTAAAGCAGTTGGCCAGTTCCTCTTGACGCGGGTCAATGTCGGCAATTTTAAAGCCCTTAGTCACCCAAAAGCCTTCGCGAATCATGCCGCGAATAATACCGCTCAAGCTTGAGGTAACCGATGTAACCTTACCTTCCATATCGGTTATTTCCGCAATTAACTGTCCTTTGGCTACGATACTGCCAATGTCCTGCACAATATGCAAGCTGCCCTCCACTGCGGCGTGCAGAACTCTTTCCTTGCCAAAGCCGCCAATAATTCCCGGTACGCCGCTGTTTGGAGCAGCGCTGCCCGCTTTTATTATGCGTCCTAAATTATGGCCGCGCTTGGTTTCTACCACAGCGTGCACATCCTTGCCTGCCGTAAAGCCCGGCCCCAACGCAATAGTCAACGGTGCCATATCCATATTAGTACCAAGATTTTTCTTAGCGATAATAGCGTCCACTACTATATCCGGCGACAAGGTTTTTACGCAGGCAGCAGCTTCGTCTACTAAAATCGGCACCTGTCCCTGCTCCCATACGGACAAGGCTTCGCTTAAAGTATTTATGCGCACGCCCGTCATACCCTCCACAGTTACCTTACCGCTGTAAACAGCCTCGCACAAAGCTACCTGCCGTCTGATAGCGGAAGGCTGCGCACATTCCAAAACCAAAGGCGCAAAGCCTGCGTTCCATAGACGATAAACAACGCCCGTTGCTAAGTCTCCGCCGCCACGGACAATAATTCGTAAATTCTGCATATAATGATCACCTCTTACCGCGAAGCCATATTTTTTCTTTATCTATGCCATATCCTACCAATATATTTTGCAATGCTTGTACACGTGCTTTTTCGACCACGTCACACTTGTTTAAGGCTACATAAAAATCCCTTGAGCCAACATTTTTTCTGCTGCCGTTTTCACTTACAATTATTTTTGCTAATTTATTTTCATCCAGCAGAAGATTACATTCATTAACAAAAATATACTTAGCCAACTGCCAGCGAAAGCAGGCTTCCTCCATGGTTTTGCCAAAAGCATCCATGCCAACTACGGCGATTACAATATCACTTGCCGCCAGCAGCACCGGCTCATGAGCAGCAGGCACTTTGCAGGGCATTTGTTTAGCGCCGTCCGCCTCTACCAGCATAATCTCACTGGCAGCGATAGCCTGTTCCAATAAAACAGCAGACGGCACTACTAGTTTATGCGTTCCCTGCTCCAAATTTCCTATAACAGCATACGCCCCTTTTTTCCACATGGTTTCCAACTGTTGAATATTTTTTGCTAAGCTATTTTCCTGCGGCTGCCAAATATGCGTAGTAGTCATAGCGACAGTTTTTCTGCCCTGCGCAGCAAAAAGCTGCGCCAGCTCATACATAATAGTAGTTTTTCCGCCGCCGCCAACAAGAGAAATGATATGCTTTTTTTCGTCTTTTAAAAAGCTCCAAGGACAAGAATACACGTAAAGCTCCTAAGATCAAGCATTTAGACTGCTATGTTTTTATATTTTTTACTAAGAGAAGCAGCGATATTTTATACTTTTTGCAGCCTGTTTTCAAACGTCCGGGCTAATACTGTACCAATTATTCCCGTAAGCACCTGCGGTACACTCATAGCGAAAATAATAGTGTTACGCAACGCCGGATTAGCCAGTTCTAAAAACCATAACACCAACCAAGCAGCAACAAGCATGACTACACCCTTACACAAGGGCGGTAAGAACAACTCCATAAATTTTCTGCCTGCAAAAATAAAGTTGCCCACAATAAAAAATATGTTACCCAGCCAAACCACCGGTATAAGAAACGTTAAAGCCAGCTGACCTTGAGCGTAGGCCGTAAGCGGCAACAGTATACCTAAAAGTATAGCCGTTGTTCTGCCGTTTAGTTTCAAGGTCAGCACCAGCATCATATGCACTAAAGAACCAATAAGAAAGGTACTTACAGGCAGCGGCAAAAGGATAAACAGCCGCAAGCTCTGCAAAACCAACGCTAGAGCAATCAGCAGCGCTCCGCGCACTATATTGCGATTCTTCATTATTTAGCAGGACATTCTTTAGCAACAAATTCTTCGTAAGCTTTTTGCAGTTTAACTGCTAATTCGCTTGGATTGCCGCCATTGACAAATCTACGGTCAATTTTAGTCACAGGCATAAACTCACAACGGGGACCGCACAAAAATGCTTCGTCTGCCTTCAAAGCAAATTCCTTATCAAAAGGACGCTCAATAATCTGTAAATCTAAATCTTTGGCAAGACGCTCCATCAACAAACGGCGAACAACATTCTTGTGAATAAAATTGTTTTCCGGATGCGTCCACAGCACACCATCTTTATATACAAAGAAGCTTGCTTCTGTACTCTCAGTAATTTTGCCGTCACGCACAAAGAGCGCGTCAAAAGCGCGGCTGACGGTTGCTTTTTGCTTAGCCACAACCTCCGGCAGCCTATTCAAAGTATTAACGTCGCAGCGGGACCAACGCTCGTCCTTTTCCGTAATCACATTGACGCCCTTAGCACGCTTTTCGGCTAAAGCCGCGCGGTCAACAGGCACGGCAAACATGGTCAGACGCGGTACGGAAGGCTCCGGATAAGCCAAGCCGTAGGGAGCGCTGCCGCGGGTAATCTGCGTATAAATTTCGCAGTTCTGCATTCCGGTAGCTTCAATAAGACTTTCGTGAAATTCTACCAATTCTTCAATCATATATACGCCAGGAATTTTTACGGAAATAACCGAATCAAAAAGATTATTCATCAGTGGCAGCAACGCAAAACAGCGTCCGTTATATACGGGCACCAATTCAAAAACGCCGTCGCCAAAATTATGGCCGCGGTCGTTAACATCTACAAAAGCTTCCTCCATAGGCATAATTTCGCCGTCGATAAGCACTAAGTGTTCTTTGATTTCGCTCATTTTTCTTCCTCCATTTATTTTGTAAGCTATGCGCGAGAATATTTTTCTTTTTATTCACGATAAGCAAGTAAAAATCTTGTCTAAAATATTGTATAATAGATTAGAATCATGACAATAATAATATTATACACCAAACAGCTTGCTTTTGGCAAAATTTGTTCTGTGGTGCTTGTCATAAAATATCATTTGAAGGAGCTTGTTTATGAGTCATTTACCAACCATTATCACCGATCTGGCGATGATTTTGCTTGTTGCCGGTATGACGACAATTCTATTTAAAAAAATCAATCAGCCGCTGGTTTTAGGCTACATTATCGCCGGTTTTATTACGGGACCTAATTTTGTTTTCTTTCCCACAGTCGCCGACAAGGTAAATGTGCAGGCTTGGTCAGAAATCGGCGTTATTTTTCTGCTCTTTGCTTTAGGACTGGAATTCAGCTTTTATAAATTGAAAAAAGTTGGCAGTACGGCTTTTGTTTCTACAGCGATAATTATTTTTTGTATGATTTTAGTAGGCTACGGTGTAGGTCAGCTACTTGGCTGGAGCCATATGGACAGCATCTTTCTTGGAGGTATGCTCTCCATGTCCTCCACTGCCATCATTATCAAAGCATTTGACGATTTAAATTTGCGCAGCAAAAGCTTTACGGAGGTTGTTTTCGGCGTATTGATAGTAGAGGATATCGCCGGTATCGCCATGATGGTTATTCTTTCCACCATTGCGGTAGCTACCAGCGGCATTTCCACCACAGAGCTGCTTATGAGCGTAGCGCGCTTAGTTTTCTTTTTAGTATTGTGGTTTGTACTGGGAATGTATCTTGTGCCCAGCTTTTTCAAGCGCGCCAACAAGCTGATGAATGACGAAACCTTAGTAGTTGTTTCCATCGGTCTTTGCTTAGGCATGGTATTTATCGCTACAAACTTAGGCTTTTCCTCTGCGTTAGGCGCTTTCATTATGGGTTCTTTAATTGCCGAGGCTCCCAACGCCGAGCATATTGAGCATTTAATCGCGCCTATTAAAAATCTTTTTGGCGCCGTCTTTTTCGTTTCCGTCGGTATGATGGTTAATCCTGCGCTTTTGGCTAACTATGCCGTTCCCGTAATGGTGCTTGTCGCTACAACAATTCTGGGGCAAATGTTTTTCGCCACCTGCGGTATACTTGCTGCCGGTCAAAAGCTGAAAACTGCCGTGCACTGCGGCTTCAGCTTAACCCAAATCGGCGAATTTTCCTTTATCTTGGCTTCTTTAGGCACCAGCTTGGGCGTAACCAGCGATTTTCTCTATCCCATTATCGTTGCTGTATCAGTTATTACTACTTTTACTACACCCTTTTTTATCAACGCTGCCGAGCCTGCTTACGCCAAGCTGGAAGCTATTCTGCCGCAACGCTTCCTCAACTGGCTGGAGCGCTACACGGATAATAACGACAGCAAGAACGATCAAGACTGGAAAAATTATCTGCAAATTTATATTCTGCACTTGGTAATTTATTCCACACTGCTGTTGGCGATTATTTTAGGCGCTACGCTTTATCTGCTGCCCTATTTGCAAAACACTCTGCAGCTTGTCTACGCTAATTGGCTGGCTGCCGGGATAACGATTTTATTTATGGCGCCAATTTTGCGTGCCATCCTCATCAACCACGCCGAAAACACGGAACTCTTTGCTATTCTTTGGTTTAAAAAGCGCTCCAACCATTTACCGCTGTTGATTTTAGTTTTGGGCAAGGTCGTGATTGCCACTATGACCTTATATTTTGTTATCCATAACATTATTGGTCTGCACGGACTTATCGCTTTTTTGGTAATGATAGGAACCGCTTATTTAATTGCGTCCTCTGATTGGCTCATGGGCGAATATCTGCGTATTGAATCGCGTTTCTTAGTAAATCTTAACGAAAAACACATGCGTAAACACCGTGAAGCCCAAGGCACACAAAAAACTGAACAAGGCAATTGGTTCGACGAAGAATTGCAGCTGACATGCTATCAAGTAGCTGACGACTCTCCCGTTATCGGTCAAACTATGAAAAAATTGGCTATACGCCAATCCTACGGCTGCAACGTTTTACAAATCAAAACCGCTACAGCTACTATTGATATGCCCGGCGGCGAACAAATAATCACTAAAGGTTCTAAGCTGCTGCTAATCGGTACGGCAAGCCAGTTCAAAATTTTTGACGCCGCTATTATTCAGCTTAAATTAAAAATACAACGTTTGGAAGAAGCAAAAACTCTGCGTCACTTTATGCTGGAAGTCAATAAAAGCAAACCTGAGCAGCAATTTAAGTCTGTCGCCATTACTATCGACAAGCACTCTCCCCTTTTAGGAGCCACCTTAAAAGCGGCTAATCTGCGTCATAAATGGAGCTGTTTAGTAATCGGTTTAGAACGCGGCGCTTTTACCATAACCAATCCTAACGTAGATTTAGTTTTTGAAAAAAATGATTTGCTATGGATTTTAGGCAAGCAAAAAATGATTAACACCCTAATCAGAGAAGAAATTTTGTAAAATTAAATTTCGCTTTGCTTATTTAATTCTGCCCTGCCTACGCAAATTTTTGATGCTTTCTTCCATGGTGAGCATGCCCACGCGCGTCCCAGTCTGTAAAAAAGAGCGCAGCTGATAGCTTTTGCCTTCGCGAATTAAATTGCGCACTGCATCCGTAGCCAACAGCAACTCAAAAGCCGCCACGCGACCACCACCTTCTAAACAGGGCAGCAAACGCTGACATGCTACGGCCTGTAAACACTCTGCCAGCTGACTGTGCACCTGCTGCCTATTTTCTGCCTGCATATCCAAAATTCGGTTAATGCTGCTGACTACGTCGCTTGTGTGCAGAGTAGCTAATACAAGATGGCCCGTTTCTGCCGCCGCTAGAGCTATGCCCACAGTTTCACTGTCCCGCAGCTCGCCCACTAAAATTACGTCGGGATCTTCCCGCAGAGCGCTGCGTAGACCGCTGGCAAAGCTTTTGGTGTCGCCTCCTATCTCCCGCTGATGAATCAGCGCTTTTCCAACAGGATAAAGATATTCAATCGGATCTTCCAAGGTCACTACATGAACAGCACGCGTGCTGTTCATTTTTTGTATCAGCGCAGCCAAGGTAGTGCTTTTGCCGCTGCCTGTAGGCCCCGTAATCAATACCAGACCACTGCTTAAATCGGTCAGCTCACATAACGCGCCAGGCAAGCCTAAATCGCTGCATTGAGGTATAACGCTGTGCAGCAAGCGAACAGCCAAAGCATATTGTCCCTGCTGCCGAAAAATATTGATGCGGTAGCGCTCCTTATTACAGCTCCAGGCGCAGTCTGCCTCGCCATATTTTTCTAAATGCTTTACAACAGCTAGCGGCAACAGGGAAATAAATGCTTGTATTTGCTGCGCGTCAATCATATCGCTGCTTAAAGCCTGCAAGTTTCCCTGCAAACGCATAATCGGCGCAGCGCCAACAGTAAAATGCACATCGGAAGCACCTTGAGCACGCGCTTCCTGCAAAATTTTATTTATCATTTGCTATTCCTCTTTCGTAATGCCTACACGCCATAATTCTTCTGCAGTAGTTTGTCCAGCTAATACTTTGCTTACTCCGTCAGCATAAAGACTGCGCCTGCCTAAACCGGCGCCGTGACTTAAAAGCGCCGCTTTACCGGCATTGGCGCTGATAAGCTCGCCCATATATTCGTCAATGGGCAAAAGCTCCTGCACTGCCAAACGACCGCGATAACCGCTGCCGCGGCAGTACTCGCAGCCTCGCCCACGCAAAAGCCGCCAGGTTTTACCGGCAGATAGGTTCAAATAAGCCTGCTCCTTAGCAGTAGGTTCATATTTTTCTGCACATTGAGGACAAACTCTGCGCACTAAACGCTGTGCCAAAACTCCACGTAAAGCTGCCGCTAATAAATATGGTTCTACATCCATATCCAGCAAACGAGCAACTGCTCCTGCGGCGCTGTTAGTATGCAGCGTACTTAATACTAAATGTCCGGTCAGCGCTGCCTGTACTGCCATGGAAGCCGTTTCTTGATCGCGTATTTCTCCAACCATAATAATATCGGGATCCTGTCGTACCAACGCCCGCAATCCCACAGCAAAACCCAAACCTGCCCTGCGGTTGACAGCGACTTGATTAACGCCATTAAGCTTATATTCAACCGGATCTTCTATAGTAACTAAATTCAGTCCTTCCTGTTGTAAAGCCTGTAAAGTAGCATACAAAGTTGTAGTTTTGCCGCTGCCAGTTGGCCCTGTAAGCAAAACTAAACCATTGCCATAAGTATACATCTTTTGATACAAGCTAAAATTTTCTGCGCTCATCCCCAAATCTTCCAAACGCCAAAGTCCTTGCTTTTGGTCAAGTAAACGAATTGCCAGCTTTTCTCCTTTTATCGTAGGCAAGGTGGACAAACGTAAATCAACTGTACGATTTTTATAAGCCAGCTGCCAACGTCCATCCTGCGGCACACGTTTTTCGGCAATATCCATACCGCTCTGCACCTTACACTGCGTAACTAAGGTACTATATGCGCTCCACGGCAGGCGGCAAAGCTCCTGCAATAAGCCGTCAATACGAAAACGAATCCGCACCTGATTATCTAAAGGCTCTACGTGCATATCGCTGGCGCCCAATTCTATCGCCTGCTCTAAAAGCTGCTGCGCCAATCTGCCGTTACTTGTCAATTCCATTTGCTCACCCCTTTTGCATCACTGATAAATTAAAATTGCTTGCTTAGCTTTTATTTTATCAGAAAATTTTTCAAAAGCAAGTTATTTCTGTTTTTTCTGATTTTTCATTATTTTGTATTGCATTTTGCTGTTAGCAGGTTTACAATATGATTGATGCATCAAGTAAATCATAAAGGAGTTCACAAAAATGTTCAGGTAAATTTTCCGCTACCTCTTATTGGCTGTTCTTTTATGCTTTAATAATAATTTACAGGCGCAGGAAGCAGCGCGTAATCCTTTTCAGCAGCCGCATCCCGTGCAGCAAACCGTAACTCAACCAAAAATTACCTACGCAATAACGCCAACTGCGCCCAGCCTGCGCATACAGACCTATCAATTAAGCTACGCGCAAGCCGAAGAGCTACAGGAAACGCTTACGCCGCTTTTTCAAGGTAAAATAACTATTGATAAAATTACTAACAGTATCATTCTGCAAGGCACGGAGGAAGAACACGCTAAACTCACTGCTATGCTGCCCAAGCTGGACGCAGCGACTAAACAAGTAACGTTAGAAGCAAAAATCATTGCCTTAAGTCAGGAATACAGCAAAAGCCTTGGCGTAAGCTGGAATTGGGATACTATCCCCCAGCGCAGCAATTATAATGACAACGAAAATAATTCCAATAGTGAAAATACAGAGAATAATTTCGGCGGCAGATTTAATTTTTGGCATGGCTACGCCTTTCGCTTTAACGCTACGCTCAATGCGCTCATAAGCAGCGGCAAAGCCAAAATTTTGGCAAGGCCGCACATTATCACCATTCCCGGACGCGAGGCCAGCATTTTTATTGGCGACCACATTCCCGTACAAACAGAAAAGCACGACAGCAGCGGCACCTACACGGCTACGGAATATCTTGACGCCGGTATTAAGCTGCAATATACGCCGCTAATCAGCAAGGACGGCAAAATGGTTACAGCTAAGGTACACACGGAGGTATCAACGCCGGTACTCATCAGCGAGCTGCGCAATTACCGCATCACCAGCCGCATGGCGGACACCAACGTGCGTATGTTCAACGGCGAAACTTTGGTCATTGGCGGTCTTATCAACGAAGAAGAACAAAATACGCTGCAAAAAATCCCTTTTTTAGGCGACTTGCCACTTTTGGGAAATTTGTTTCGCAACCGCACGAAAAAAAGCAGCAAGGTTGAAGTAATCCTGCTGCTTACGCCCCACATTACGGAAGCGGGGACTTCACCGGCGATTCATGCACTATAAACGCACTGCACGCCACAATATTCAATTTTGCTTAATAAATTACAAGTAAATACACTGCTCCGCCCAACAAAAGCAAGCCGGCAAAATTATAGTACAAAAACATGCGCAGATAATTTCCTGCCTGATAAGGATGCTCTGCCACAAAAAGCTTGTAGGAAATTACGCTGGCCATAGATGCAATCAGTGTTCCTAAACCGCCGACGTTCACGCCTAAAAGCAGTGCGTCGGCTTTCTTAGTTAAGCCTGCCAACAACATGGCCGCAGGCACGTTGCTGATAAATTGACTTGCTGCCAAGCCCGCCAAATACGTTCCTTGAGCCGTGCCTAAAAGATATTGCTGAATATAAACCGCTAAGCATGTACTGCTGATGTTGCCGATAAAAATAAAAAAGCCGATAAAAGTAACCAGCAAGTTGTAATCAACCTGCACAAATAATTTGCGCCAGCGGATAAGAATGGCCACTACCGTAATAGCTAAGGCCAGGGTTTTATCCAGCCAATGCAGCACTGCGCCAATGTTCAACAGCAAAAGGAATAACAGCACCGCCGTCTCCAAAAGAGGCGGCTTTTTTGCGTTGGGCAGTGTTAATTGCAGCTTAGCGTCTGCACCACGCCATATTAAAACGCACAAAAATATTACGGACAACAGTCCCGGCAATGCCATAACAGAAAAAAATTTTGTCGCCGTATAACCGTAATGAGCATAGAGAAAAAGATTCTGCGGATTTCCCGGCGGCGTCACCATGGAGCCTAAATTAGCCGCCAAGGTCTGCAAAATTATCACCCGCGCCACATCTCTTTGCAGCTGCTTGCCAATAATTAAGGCTAAGGGCACAAAGGTAATAAGCGCAACGTCATTGGTTACAAACATAGATGATATGTAAGTAACACTCACCAAAGCCAGTACTACTCCCCGCCAACTGGTACAGCAATGCAAAAGCTCCAACGCCAGCCAATCAAGAAAGCGCACATTTTTTAAGCCGGCGACAACCAGCATCAGGCTAAACAGTACGCTCAACACGGCAAAATCTATATAATCCACCCTAGGCGTCTGCCACAGGCTGGAAATTGCAGCCAGAATAACAGCAGCGCACAGCACTGTTTCTCGTTTACAAAATTTTTTTAGTTTTAAAAGCACTTATCCTTCACTTCCCAATTATCGCTGGAGGCAGTAAATGCCAATCCATGCACTTCTTTCGCTCCATTTTCCAGCAGTATCTTCGCCGCTTCGGCCATGGTGCTGCCTGTAGTATAAATATCGTCACACAAAAGCACTCTTTTCCCTTGCACCTTGGCTTGAGGATACAAGGCAAAGCAGGCGGTCAGCTCGCTGCGCCGTTCCATAGGCTGCAGTTCAAAAAGCGGCGCCGTATGCCGCACGCGCAATAATATATTGTCACTATATTCTCCGCCCCGTTGGTCTAAAAGCGGAGCAAAAATTTCCTCAGGCACGTCAAAGCCACGCTGCTGCCTGCGTTCCGAGCTGGCAGGTATGCAAGTAATAATATCGTACTGACTAAGCCAGCGCAGTTTAGCGCTTGGCAAAGCGCTTTCCGCCTGCTCTCTTAACAAGGGCAGCAAGGTGCTGTCGCCCGTAAATTTTATTTGATGCAGCGCATCTTTCAAAACGCCGTCATATTTATACAGTAGCATAACACTGCTCAAAACATCCTGCGGCATAGGCTCCGCCTGCCCGGCTAAATATTCTTCCCGCGGTATAAAGCGTTCAAATATTTGCAGCAAAAAGCTTTTGCGGCAAATATCGCATAAATACGCCGTATCTATCACTTCACCGCAGACGGCACATCGACGCGGAAAAATTAACTCTTTGACCACTTGAGTGTAATAAGCAATCTCCCGCAAATAATTTTTCAGCATCAAAAGACCTCCTGATTTTCCTGCAATCTTTCTGCCAATAAGCTATGACGACGTCTAGTGCGGTCATTTTCTACAGCCGTAAAAACTGCCCGCTTACTGCCTACCACTAAAACCTTTTGTTTGGCGCGAGTTACCGCGGTATAAAGCAGATTGCGCTGCAGCATAATATAATGACTTGGCACCATCAGCAAAATTACATAAGGATATTCGCTGCCTTGCGATTTATGCACACTCATCGCATAGGCCAGCTGCAATTCATCACATTCGCTTTCGCTATAAGAAACAAAATCTCCCTCGGTTCGTTCAGGATAAGCTACCGTGACAGTTTTGCCCTCAATTTTATAGATGCGGCCAATGTCACCGTTAAAAACATCCTTTTCATAATTGTTGCGGATTTGCATAACCTTATCGCCCTCACGCAGTACGCTGCCGGCAATATTCATTTCGGATTTTTTCGCACCGGGAGGATTGATATACTGCTGCAAAATTTTATTCAAATTCTGTACGCCGCAGGCGCCCTTGTGCATAGGCGACAAAACCTGCACCTTGCGCCAATCGCCGTCCATAGTCATTTCCGCGTAGGTGCGCGCCACAAATTCCGCCGCAGTTTGCTCGTCGGCAAATTCCTGCAACGCAAATTCGCTGTCGCAGCCCGTGATAAATTTCGGCATCTGCCCGTGATTTATTTTATGCGCGTTAAGCACAATGGGACTTACCTCCGCCTGACGAAAAACATTTTCCAAACGCACCACGGGCATTTTATCGGAACGAATCATATCCTTGAGCACCGAGCCTGCGCCTACAGACGGCAGTTGGTCAACGTCGCCGACAAAAATTAGACGGCAGCCGCCGGGAACAGCTTTTAATAAATGATACGTTAAATTTATATCCAGCATGGAAGCTTCGTCGATAATAATAGCCTCCGCATCCAGCGGCTCCTCGTCATTTTTACCAAAGCATAAGCCGTCGCCGGTCGGCTGATATTCCAATAAACGATGCACAGTCAACGCCGGATGACCTGCCGAATCTGCCAGTCTGCGCGCTGCGCGACCAGTAGGCGCTGCCAAAAGAATTCGGCAGCCTGCTTTTTCCAACACATTCAAAATACCCTTGACTACGGTAGTTTTACCGGTACCGGGGCCGCCCGTCAAAACGAAAACTCCGTGCTCCAAACTGGAATAAATAGCCTGCCTTTGCGCTTCCGCCAGCTTAATGCCAGCCTCGCGCTCCCATGCGGCAATAACTGCATCCGCATTCACGCGCGTAATAGGTTTGGCTTGGTCGCGTAAATATAGTAATCTTCTAGCCGTCTGCACTTCGGCGCGGTAAAGATATTCCGGATAAATAAAGCGCACGCCGCCCACATCCTCCAAACGCAGACGGTCATTTTCTAAAAGCTCGTTAAAAATCTGCTGCACAACTTCGCGGTCAACAACTAAAACACGAGCCGTTTCTCTTACCAACAATTCTTCGGGCACGCAGGTATGCCCTGCTCCGGCAGCCGAAGTCAAAGCGTAGCTGATGCCCGCAATTAAACGTTCCTCGCAGTCATGCTCTAATCCCATAGCCATAGCAATTCTATCCGCAGTTTTAAAACCAATACCTTCAATATCGTTAACCAAACTATAAGGATTTTCTTTTAAACGAGTTATCGCCGTATTGCCGTAAGCAGCCTGCAATTTTGCCGCATAACCGCTGCTGACACCATTAGCTTCTAAAAAAAGCATCAACTCCCTTAACCCGGACAAAGCTTGATAAGCTTCAGCAACGGCCGTCGCTTTTTTGGCGCTGATACCTTTAACCTTAGCCAGTCTTTCGGGATATTGCTCCAAAACCATTAACGTATCCGCGCCAAACATTTCCACAATGCGCGCTGCCATCACCGCGCCAATGCCAGGCAAAGCTCCCGAAGCCAAAAAACGCTCCATTCCCGCCGCAGAGGTTGGCTTGACCACTTGCAAAAAAGTAGCGTTAAACTGCCGACCAAAACGAGCATGCTCCACCCAGTCGCCTTCCGCGCTAATTTGCTCGCCCATATAGGGAGCAGTCCCGTGATAAACCACCGTAAATTTTCCCAAGCTTTTATTTTCTACGCGCAGTACGCTGTACATACCGTCGTCACTTTGAAAAACAATATCAGCTACAATGCCTTCCAGCCTTTCCATAGCCTCACCACCAAATATTTTTATCTCCATACGAAAATCTGTTTCATAATTACGTTTATATTATAACATGAAAAGCCTTGCGACGGGAGTATTTCCCTTTACAAGAGTTAGTATTTTCGCTATAATAAAATATATAACTAAATTTTCTTACTGGATTACTAAAGAAAAACAGTAAGCTTTGTAATTATTTTATTTTAGGGGTGCAATTGTGAAACAAAAAAATTTTATTGGTAAATTGATTGCCATTGATATGTATAACTGCGGCACAGAAGAAATAGCCAATCCCGCTACGGCCGAGGAGCTGCTGTGCCAAGGCTGTGAAGAATTTTCTATGAATTGTCAGCAAATTGTCTGCTGTCAGGATGACGGACAGAATGAATATTCTCTTTTTGCCATCTGCAAGCAGGGACATGTAACATTGCATGTTTATCCCAAAATGGGCTTTATGACGGCGGACATTTTCAGCTGCTTTAAAGAAGCAGAACCGGCAGCCTTCGCCAGCTATCTGCGTTTAGCCTTTGACGCTGACAAATCAAAAATTACTCTTTTGGACCGCGGGGATTTTGGCTGTCAAAACGATATGAAGCCTACTCGTCGTTCTAAAATTAAATTTATCCGCCGCACGAAAAACGTAACGCAGAACGTCAGCGATAGACTAAAAAAAATGATGATGAAGCCTCGTTCTCTGTAACTAACGTATAACGCAAGCTGCCAGAATCTTGGCAGCTTTTTTTCTATAAACATTCGAGGAGGATTTTGACATGAAATATCTTATGTGGGATGTAGACGGCACGCTGGTACTCACAGGCGGTGCCGGCAAAGAAGCCATGGCTAAAGTAATCAAGGATTATTATTTTCTTGACGCTTTCGATTTTACCCAAAGCCTGGCAGGACGCACCGATTCTGACATTATCAAATCAACGGTCACCCGCCTGCGCGGACGCTGCAGCAGCGCGGAAGCCGCCGGACTTTTAATTCGCTATCACATAGAGCTGCCCAAACAGCTGCCGCTGCATCAAGGCAGAATTATGAAAAACGTAGAAAAAACCTTAGCTTACTTCAACCAACCTAATAGCAAATATCTTAACTGCCTGCTCACCGGCAATACTCGCAGCGGCGCCCAGGCCAAGCTGGCTTATTACGGACTGGATAAATATTTTTCCTTTGATCACAGCGTTTTCGGCGAGGTCAGCGAAAAACGTGAGGAGCTGGCGCGCATTGCTTTTTCCCGTTTTTATTTAATGCACGAGCAAAATTTTTCGCCAGAAAAAATGATTTTCATTGGCGATACGCTTAACGACGCCAACTGCGCCAAAGCAATCAACGCCCGATGTCTGATTGTTTTGGACGGCTCCAACTGCAAACGCGAAGATTTCGCAGACTCACAGCCTTGGAAAATAATCGACGCGCTGCCCGACGACCCACGAGATTTGGAAAAGCTTTTGGAAGAAGCTTAAATATGAAAGCAGGTACCACATGCAATTAAAAAAAATAATTTTTACTTTCACTTTAGCGGCAGCCATGCAGCTTTTACCGGCTGCTAGCGTTTCCGCTTACAGCAATACAGATTTGGCTGCCGTGCAAAACGGCTCTGACTGCCCCGGCGGAGACCTTTCCGGAGCCGACCTTTCCGGCTTTAATCTTTCCGGCCGCGATTTTTCCGGCACAGATTTTACGCAAGCCCGTTTAGACGGTACCAATTTGGACGGAGCCAAGCTGCACAGCGCCAATTTTCACAGCGCTATTTTGCACCGCTCCAGCCTGCGCAATGCCGATTTAAGCAACGCAGACTTAGGCTACGCTCAAGCTGCCAATGTAGATTTTACTAAAGCAAAAATGACCGGCGCTCAGCTTTATCGCGCGCAACTGCAAAGCAGCAAGCTTTTAAATGCCAATTTACAATACAGCCAAATGCAGGAAGCTGTTTTAGATAACGTGCAGGCAGATTATGCTGATTTCAGCTATGCCAATCTTCCTTATAGTTGGCTACGCAACGCAAGTTTTCCCAATGCCTGCTTCTACGGCGCCAATATGTACAGCACCCATATGCAAAAATCCAACTTAACCGCTGCTGACCTGCGCAGCGCTAAGCTTGGCTATAGTAATTTACAGAAAACTAAGCTTAATAAAGCAATGTTCGATAAAGCAATCCTGGAACACGCCGATTTACGCGGAGCGGAAATGGAATATACGCAATTCGGCACAGCCTTTAAAGACAATGTTAAAATAGATAAATAAGCTTCTATATCAAAACTAATTTTATCTTCTCCTTACGCAATAGATTGTATATCTGTTGCGTATTTTTTATTTTTTAGATAAAAACGTACCTTGCAGTAATAGGTCAGCGCAAATGTTTCCGTCTGCCTGCCCTTTCAGCTCAATTTTTTGCACTGCTAACGGCAATTTTTCTACCTTTTGAAGCCAACGAAGCAAAACAAAATAATTACCAATAAGCTCTATTTTAATTGTCGCTTTATTTTCGGACAAACTTTGCAGCTGCTTAATCATTAAATGTTCCTTTTGCGCCAGTCTCTGTAATTTATTCTGCGCCTGATTACTGTCCGTTAGTTGCCATAGGCTTTGCTGTAGCCTAGCAAGCTCTTGATATTTTTTATTTTCATAAGCAGTATAATCAACATGCTTATCAGCGAAATCTATAAGGTTTGCCAAATATTCTGCTTGCTCCCGCTGCTTAGCCAGCAAAGCTGTAATTTGTACATAGCCCGGCAAAACTGTGCCAAAAAACACTGTCAAAATTAGTAAAAATCCTGCCAACAAGGCTATTGCATTACCGATAAATTTTCTTTTATGAGGTAGGTTTTCTAAAATTTTTTCTTTACTTTTCATGTTTATTTTTCCTTTAACTGCATAGTAAAAGTAACCTTGTCCTTCTCCTGCTGCATATTTTTCAGCTTTACCTGCGAAAATTTCTGCGAATTTTCCAACCGCTCCACTAAATTATTAACGGCATTCCCCTCATAGCAACTGCCGGTAAGCTGCCATTCTTTTGTTTTAGCGTCTCCGTGCAAAAATTCTAACCAGCAATTACTTTGTCTGCCTACTTGTTGACCAATATTACTTACACTCTTACTGATATGACTAGCGTTTTGCTGCATATTTTTCACCAAAAGCTGCGAGTGACGCAGCTTTGCCTCAATTTTTTGACTTTGCTCATAACGCTGCTGCCACACTGTGTACTGCTCCAGCTGTTGCTCCGTGTTGTGCAAATATCTTTGCGCTAATAAGCGACCGCCTTGAGCACTACCATAAATAACCACGGACAGCAACAAACAGCTTGCAAAAATTGTTTTCACATAGTTTTTATCAGAATTAGTCATGAGCACAAATCTCTGACGCCACTGCTCTTTTTCATTTAACAAGCTGCGATATTGAAAATTTTCGCCCGCATACCATTCTTGTTGCGTATTTTCAGCCGTTGCGCCAACCAAAATAGCCTGTATTTGTAAACGTAAAGTATTTGCCATAGCGCAAACATTCTCAATCTGTTGTTTTTGCCAAGCCCATAGCCTTACTTGCTGCATATCGTTCAAGCTTTCTTGCATAAAAGCAGTCACAAAGCTACCTTTTTCCCACGGCACAACCTGCTCTGCCTCCCACGCAAGCGCCTGCAACAGCTCTGCTTGAGTCAACGTTGGCAAGCTTAAATTTTCTTTCTGTACTAACGCTTCATCTACAAGCAGCAAAGTATCCGCCATATCTTTAATTTTTGCCCACACCAAAGCTTCCCGTAAGCTTTTTTCTCCCTCCTGCCACCAATCCATGTTGTTCTCCGTCCATAAATTAGCTAAAATAATTTCTTTATTCCACATACAGCAATCCTTTTGCCAATAGCTCAGTACTAATTTATCAACTTCCAGCAAAACTATCAGCAGCTGCTTGTTTTGTCGTAGCTGTCGCAAATAATAGCGCTGTACACCTTGCTTAATTTCTGTAACAGTGTACCTGTTTTTCATACTCCACCTCCAAATCCATCACTAAAAAATTCTGTAAAAATTATTTTAAACAAAGCAGCGCCAATACCACCCTAAAATATTGGCTCCCCAAAAATAACACAGCATTGCTGCAAAGCACAGAAACGGTCCAAATGGCAGCGGCTGATAATTTTTCACTCGCTTAAATAATAACAAAATTACGCCCACTGCTGCACCGCCGATAAAAGCCAGCAGCAAGCACGCCAATCCCTGCTCCACTCCTAGCCACAAGCCTAGCACCGTCGCCAGCTTCACATCACCCTCGCCCATACCACCGCTGCTTGCCAAATAAATTAAAAACATAATACCACCCAAAGCTAACGCTCCCTGCGCAGCAAAAATCATAAAATGAAAATAATAAGCACGCAGTAAACCAACACACGCCAAAAATAAATTCACGTTATCATATAACAGCATGCTTTGGTAATCTGTATAGCTGTGATACATTAGGCAAATTATAAACAATAAAGCAAATACGCTCGACAAAATATCGCTCCCTTCCACAAAACAAAAGGCTCCTGTACTACAAACTGCAATACAGAAGCCAAAAGCTCGTAACAATTTTCTTTTGTTGAGTATAGTATAGCTTACAAAATAAGCTCTGTCAAATTTTTTAATTTGCTGATTTACTTACCAGTTTAAATCTTCAATTTCCTGGCGGCCGCGGCCGGTCAAAGCGTCCAGCATAATGCGCTGCTCAATTTGAGCAGCCAGCTTCTTAGTAAATTTAACAGTATCAGGATTTACAGACATGCTGTCAATACCGCTCTTAATGAGGAATTCGCAGAATTCAGGATATACGCTGGGAGCTTGACCGCAGATAGAAACGGTCTTTCCGCCTTTGTGAGCAACCTCAATAAGATGACGGATAGCGCGGCGAACAGCCAAGTTGCGCTCGTCATAAATATGGGATACGGTATCATTATCACGGTCGCAGCCCAGTACCAGCATGGTAAGGTCGTTGGAACCAATGGAATAACCGTCAACGAACTGGTTGAATTGATCAGCCAAAATAATGTTAGAAGGAATTTCAGCCATCAGCCAAACCTTAAAGTCTTTGCCACGGCGCAGACCACAATCAGCCATAATAGCAACAACCTTTTCACATTCCTCCACATTGCGGCAGAACGGAATCATAACGTTCAGATTTTTCAGGCCAAACTCTTCGCGTACTTTGCGTACAGCCATACATTCCAATTTGAAAGCTTCAATATATTTAGGGTCATAATAACGAGAAGCGCCGCGCCAACCCAACAGAGCAGAAGGCTCATAAGGCTCAAATTCGTCGCCGCCTTTCAAATCGCGGTATTCGCTGGATTTGAAGTCAGAAAAGCGCAGAGTAACCGGTCTCGGAGCCATAGCTTGACAAACTTGACGGATGCCTTCAGCCAGTTGGTCGACAACCTTTTCCGGTTGACCAATCTTAATGAGATACAGCGGATGCTCGTGAATATAGGTAGTCCAAATAAACTCTTCACGCATCAGACCAATGCCATCGCAAGGCAGAGTGCTGTATTTTTCAGCCAGCTCGGGATCGCCAAGGTTCATATAAATCTTAGTACCGGTCGGCGGGAAATATTCGGCAGCAGCTACTACTTGTTGAGCAGCGGGCTGTTCTGCTTTAGGTTCTTCAATAATACCTTCATATACTACGCCATGAGTTGCGTCGATAGTTACATCAATGCCGTCGGGAATAGTAGTGGTAGCAGCTTCGCCACGGCTCTTCGTGCCAACAATACAGGGAATACCCAGCTCGCGGGAAACAATAGAAGCATGGCAGGTCATTCCGCCGCTATCAGTTACAATAGCTTTCGCTTTTTTCATAGCCGGAACCCAGTCAGGAGCGGTCATTTCAGTTACTAAAATTTCGCCTTCCTTAAATTCATCAATGCGGGAAGGATCCAAAATTACATGTACACGGCCAGCAACATTACCGGGGCTGGCAGGCAAACCTTTTACAATAACTTTACGATCAGTAGTCACTTTTTTCTCCTCTTTCGGCGCACCGCCATTTTCTTTGTTGCGGCGGCTCCATACGGTTTCGGGACGGGCTTGCAGAATATAAACCTTGTTATCGCGTTCGTCCACGCCCCATTCCATATCCATGTAGCAGCCATAATGTGCTTCGATTTTTTTAGCGCAAACTGCCAGCTCTTTAATTTGAGCGTCGGTCAGCTTTTGTTCGTTTTGCTCATCCAACGGAACCATTACTTCTTCGCAGTCGCCAGTAGCTTTGCGAATTAATTTAATATCTTGGCCGTTGACATTTTTCTCGATAATTTCACCGCTGGCTTTATTTACGGTATAGTTATCCGGAGTTACGGTGCCTTGAACAACATATTCGCCTAACCCCCAAGCGCCCTCAATCAAAATATTTTTGTCGTCGCCGGTAGCAACGTTAACGGTGAACATAACGCCTGCTGCTTTGGAGAATACCATCATTTGTACTGCAGCAGAAAGAGCTACATCCAAATGGTCAAAACCTTGTTTTTCGCGATAGTAAACAGCGCGGTCAGTAAAACAGGAAGCATAGCATTCCTTAACCTTAGCTACGATAGTAGCAGCGCCCTTAACATTCAAATAAGTATCCTGCTGCCCTGCAAAACTTGCGTCCGGCAAATCTTCGGCCGTAGCGCTGGAGCGTACAGCAACGAAAGGATCAGCTTGGCCAACTTTTTTGCCCAGCTCTTCATAAGCAGCAGCAATCAGCTCTTGCAAATCCTGCGGCATTTCTTTATCCATAATTGCCTGACGGATTTTAGCGCAAACCTCGCGCAGTTGAGCGCTGTTATCAACATCTAAGCCTGCAATGAGATTTTTAATTTCGTCATACAAGCCGGTTTTCTCAAAGAAATATCTGTAAGCGCAGGCCGTGGTTGCAAAGCCATAAGGTACAGGCACATCCACATGAGAAGTCAACTCACCCAAGGAAGAGGATTTGCCGCCGGCAATCGCTACATCCTTTCTCTCCAATTGGTCAAACCACAGCAAAAATGCTTTTTCTTTTTCCATGATTTTTTAGCTCCTTTGAAAATACTATACTTAATACAAAGAACAACTTTAATATAGTGTATACTATATCACATTTATCAAGCATATTCAAGAGTAAAAGAAATTTTTTTTGAAGGAAGAGAATTTTTTGATTTCATCTCCCCCTCTTTCCACCGCCAGCAAAACATGCTAAAATTATCATATAAATTATAGCCACTACGAAAGGAGCTCAAACATTGTTTATATATCATTTACCGCAAATTTTTTCTAGCATTCCTCTGCGTTTAGATGACGGTCACGGAGATTATAACCGCAGCTATGAGCGCAGTGACGACGATTTTGATTATGCTGATTATTCTACCGACCACCGCGATAATAACTTTCGTAATTACGAAAAAAAACGCCGTAAAACAAAAAAAGAAATCATTGACGATTTACTCAAAAGATGGGACTAAGACGCAAAAAACTCCTGAGATTTTACTATAACAAAAATCCCAGGAGTTTTTTTATAAATTGTCTATGCTATTATTTTTCCTGCCACTGCTGTAAAGCCAGCTTGTCAAGCTTGCCGCTTTCGTTACGCGGCAATTCTTTAAGAAAAACGAACTGCTTTGGCAGTTCATAATCCTCAAGTTGTTCCCGCAGCATTTTTATCATATCCTGCTTGCTATATTCTTTTGCTGCCGCTACAAAAGCAACCAACACATCTACGTCACCAATATGCTTGCTTAACACAGCAGCTTCCACAACCTGCGGCAAGTCAGTAATAACGGCAGCAACCTTTACTGTACTCACCTTACGGCCGTTGACATTGCAAATATCATCCGTGCGTCCCAAAAAGTGCAGCCTGCCCTGCGCATCCAAGCGGCCTCTATCCTTGAGCGAAAAAGGCACCTTTATTTGCTCCACATGATAAGGCGTGTCGATAAATATTTCTTCATTAGATATGCTAATATTCACGCCCTTAAAGGGTCTGCCAATTAAGGTGCGGTCGTCGGTCATTTCCTTATCCTTGATATAGGTTATATAATTAAGCTCGCTGGCGCCATAGTACAGCGTTATCTGCGTTTGCGGAAAAACTGCCAGCAGCTTATCCGCTTCCTGCCGCCCCATGGACTGGGAGCCGCTGATAATGCTGCGAACAGTATTATTGGGCTGCTTCATAAATTTAGGCAGCAGCAATAATTTAGAAGGAATTAAGTAAATAGTATTGACATCATATTGCCGTATCAGCTCCAGCCAATGCTTAGGCCGAAATTTTTCCGTAACAATCAATGTGCCGCCAGCAGCTAAAACGCCCATATAAATATTCAAATTACCGGTAAAAGCCAAGCTTCCCTGACAAAAAATTATTGTCTTTTTATCCACGCCAAAAACGCGGTTCTGCTCCGGAAAAAAGTCTGCCCAGCTATGATAATTACGCCACAGCAGCTTGCTTTTCCCTGTGCTGCCGCTGGTCATCACCCCCATGCAGGCGTTTTGGGGAATATTTTTTACGACAAACTGCTGATTTTTGCTAAGTTCTGTAGCGATAATTGGACGAGTTTTTGTGCCGCTGTATGCAAGAAAATTTATCAACTGCTGAGCGATGCTTTCCGCATGGATAAAAATTGCAGGCTCGCGCAGCTCGTTTTCTTGGCGCAGCTTAGACGCTGCTTCCGCCAGCTGTCCGTAGGTATAGCTGCAATCATCGTCAACCAACGCCAATTTATCCTGCGGCTTACCGGCAATCAGCGCCAAATAATCCGCAAAATCCTGATAATTTTGTGCCGCTTCCGCTGCCATCACTGCGCCATCCTTTCCAACAGCAAAGCCGTACCAACTCCTCCGGCAGCCGCCACGCTGGCGCAGCCAAAACGTCCGCCGCGCTGCCGCAAGGCTTCCAATAAATGCAGCGTAATAATGCAGCCGGACGCTCCGTAGGGATGACCATAGGCCAAAGCGCCGCCAAAAATATTATATTTATCTATGCTTTGCTTAAAGGTGCGCGCAAAAAGCACGTCAATCACGGCAAAGGCCTCGTTGATTTCAAAATCCGCAATATCCTGTTCCTTCAAATTATATTTTTGCAAAAGCTTTTCCAACGCCAAAATAGCAGTGCGCGGACTTGCCAACGGGTCGCCGCCGCAGGCAGCAGCCCCAATTACCTTGGCCTGAGCCTGCAAATTATGCTCCTCAAGATATTTTTTGGAACACAATACTACAAAAGCCGCGCCGTCGTTAATCAAGCAGGAATTGGCCGCCGTGATAAATCTTCCTTGAGGCAAAACCTTGGGCAGTCTGTCCAAAAGCTTTTGACTCATGCGCGGACGGATGCCTTCATCCAGATAAGCGTCAAAAACAGGCGCAATAATATTTTGCAAAGCGCAGGTTTCCCTAGCCTGCACAGCCAATTGATGACTGCGCAGCACCCACTTATCCAATTCCTCTTTAGTTACCTTTTCCCGCTGGCACGCCAGCTCTGCGCCTTCCAGCATCACCGTTTCTCGATGAATTTCCGGCATAAATTTTGCTACGCTATACCATTCTTCTCCCTGATAATCGGGATGGTTGACATTATAAGCGCGCCGCGGCTGCGTAGAGCTGCTTTCAAAACCGCCTGCAATAATGCAGTCTGCTTCGCCGCAGGCAATTTTCGCCGCCGCCACCGCAATAGCCTCCAGACCGCTGCCGCACTGCACATCAATAGTAAAGGCAGGAACCGTGTTGGCCACTCCGGCCTCCAAAGCCATCAGACGCGTAATATTACCGCCCGCGCCCACGCCATTGCCGCCGATAATATAATCGGGCGCTGCAATTTGATATTTTCCTATGACCTGACGCATCACCGCCGCTCCCAGCTTTTCGGCAGGAACGTGGCGATACATACCGTTGACCACGCCTACATAGCTGCGCAGTCCGCCTAAAATATATGCGTTTTTCATAATTTCACCTTAAAAAATATATAACAAACCCGCATCGGCAATTTAAAAGCGATGCGGGATTTTTTATTGATGATCAAAAATTCTATGAATGGGTCCAGCCAAAAAGGCTGCGGCCGCGCATTTTACAATATCCAGCGGAATAAAGGGCAAAACGCCGGTGTAAAACGCTTTATCCCACGGCATACCCGTAACCAGCTTGAGCTGTACATAACCAAAAAGATAGATGATGGGAATACCAACTACACAACCCAAAAGTGCATAACGTTTAAAATTATATTTTTCACCGCGAGTAGCGGCCAAAAATACTACGGTAAACAAAAAGCCGATAATGTAGCCGCCCGTAGGCCCAAAAAGCTTGCCCGGGCCCGCGGTACCGCCTGTAAAAACCGGCACACCGGCTAAGCCTACTAAAATATACACCAGCATCGTCATAAAGCCCTGCTTGACGTTCAACACATAGCCTGTCAAATTAACAATCAGCGTCTGCAAAGCTATGGGAGAAAGGGAAAATGGCAGAGGAATAATAATATACGCAGAAACGCAGTTCATGGCAACCATCAGAGCCATTTTGGTCATTTCAGCAGTTTTATTTATATTTGCAGTATTTGTTTTCATCAAAAGCACCAGCCTTATTTATATTTTGACACTAAAAACCTTAGAGCTTTTCACATAACCATGCAGCTCATTTTCACTGCAGTAAACGCAAAGCTCTTCGCCTGCATACACAGGAGCCAAAAAGCTTATGCGCCAGTCCAGCTCCTTAAGCTGCAATTTTTGCTGCAACCACGCAGCCATGCACAAGCCGGGAATCACAGGATGCTTTCCCTGATGAATAATATTTTCGTCCCCTGTAAACGCAACGTAATCCCTTACTTCCTGCACGGAAAAGCTGTATTTTACCAGCAGTTCTCCTTGCGGTTCGCTTATTGCTTTGGTTTTAGCGCCAATTTTATTTTTTGGCAACACCAAAAAAACCCGCAGCTCTTTAGCTGTACTTCCATCTGCTGTAGTACCCAGCACCTGCATAATACATTTACGCTGTTTTTCTAACAGGATATTATTTTCCAGCTGCTGCGCCTGACCATGAATATGCGCTTCTGCGCCAGCCAAAACCCAGCCGCCAAAAAATTTACTGTCACTGTCTGCAAGCTTATGTGCAAGCTCTAACATTTTCAACACCCTTTCATGTAGGATATTATAATGCAAAGCGTCCGTTTAGTCAACCTTTTATATGATTAACGTTAACATTAATTTAAGATAACCAAAAATAGAGCGGAGCGTAGTTTTTTAAGCTAAAAACTTTAGCAAACATTTGTTCCTATCGCGTTTCGCGATAGATAAAAATTCTTACTCATTGTATTTTTACACTGGACATGGTAATTTGGTGCTGCGAAAAACAAAAAAGCAGCGATATAATATCACTCGTTCAACGCGTTTTTTTTACGCTCATTGCGGGCGGAAGCATCACGAAATTTCTCAAAACTCGCTGCGCTCAAACATTGCTCAATTTCTATGCTTCCATGCCCTCGTTCACTAAAAAACGCTATCTTCACTTCGTGATATTATTATCGCCTTGCTTACGTCTGCTTATTTTAAAATTGTAACGATATATTATCACACGTTTAACGTATTTTTTACATTCACTGCGAACGAAACATCACTAAATCTTGCAAAACTCGCCGCGCTCAAACATTGCTCAATTTCTATGCTTCCATGCCCTCGTTCGCTAAAAAACGCTATCTTCACTCCGTGATATTATTATCGCCTTAACAACTTTTGACTAAAATTTTATAGCGAAGCATAACAAAAACCCCGTCCTTACGGACGGGGTTTTATCTTACAGTCCCAAGCGCCACATACCGGAGTAGCCTACTCGTTTAACCTTTAAGCCCTTAATACCAATCAACAGCTTGGTAATTTCCGGACGCTCTGATTTTTTGATGCCTTTTTCGTAAGGCTCTTGGCAGAAGTAAATAAACCAACGGTCTACATCTTCCCAGTCATCCTGGCACAAACGATTCCAATGAATATACTGTGGTTCGCCATACAGCTCCATGATTTTTTTGAACTCGTCGCCAACCTTTAAGCCTTTGGCCGTAGCAACGTCAAGACGTTTGGTTATCATGCGCTCTACGGGAGCTTCCTGATCAGGCTCCACTCTGCCGCGCATCCACAGCTCGCCGTTTTCATAGAACGCGTGGGTCAACAGAACCTCGCGCTCTTCTTCCTCTTCATCATCTTGGTCGTCGTTGCCATCCTCATAGAAATAGCGAACTTCTAAAAGCGGTCCCAAATCTTCCGCAGCCTTGTTAATGGTGGTAATTGTACCGTTAGGCAGAACGCTGTTAGTAATTACGATTTCCTCCTGCGAAAATAACTGGATATCCTTTTGATAATCAGGCTTTTGAATTTGTTTTTCCAAAATAACTTTATCTCTAACAGGATTGTCCTTCTGCATTTCTCTAGCATAGGCTGTACCAGTCAGCAGCATAGCCATTGCAATTCCAACGCTGATAATTTTTTTCATCTTTCTGCACCCCTCTCTTAGAACTCCCAGCGCAAGCCGGCTTCAATTCTGTACGGCATCTTTATATGTGCCTTAAAGTTTTTCTCTGCATCAAAATAGAAGGTGCATTGATTGCCCATATCAACGTTTGCGCCTACGCCTACAACATACCAAGTGTCTTTAAAGTCGCAGCTTTCATAACGATGATCGCCGCCAAAGAACATTCTGCCTTCGCCGCCGTCCAAGAATTCGTGCATAACAAACGCTTTAGCATAATAGCGGTGCGGATATTTGCGCTCGCTTTCAATTTCCTTGCTGATAACAAATCCTGCGCGGCCAAGCAGGCTGTCGGCGTTACCCTGCTCAACTCTGATACCGTTGCGAGTAGTGTAATTGTCGCCCCACATATAGCTATAGGTCAGCTGTGCCTGCGGCTCGATAAACCAGTTATCCTCGTTGAGTTTTTTCTTGCGGCCATATTCTGCGCTGATGCTGCCTGCCCAGTTATCAAAATCGCCGTGATCGCCGTAAGCGCTGTCGTATTCGGAATTTATAAGACCAATGCGCGCTACCAAATCCCAATAATGGTCGTGCTTACGAATATTAGTAGCATACAAAGTCAAATCAGTGTAATTATTTTCGCCCTTGCCGCTTCTAAAGGTAGTATCAGCTTCGGTGTAGCCAATGGCAAAGCCCTTGCGCCAAGTGCCGCTGCCGTCCTCCTGTACATCCTTGCGGTCATAGCCAACTTGAATAGTTTTAGCGTGAGTGTTAAAGCCAAGATCTCTGTTATCCTCTAATTTTTTACCGATAACACGCACCCACACGCCGCCTTCATCATTAGTAAAGCGCAGCTCGCCTAAGCGTTTGAGCAGCGTATCGTCATCACGCCACAGAGCAAAGCCAGCGTTATAGGAATGGAAAGGCGAATCGCCGTTAGGATTGTTCTCATTAGTTTTGCAAGTGATAAACCAATCATTATAGAAATCAGAGCCTCTAGAATACGTATCTTGGCTTTTTTCTTTATCAATTATGAATTGATAATCGTAAAAACTAGTTTTGTTAACAGCAGTAACAGTGTTATACTTTTTGCCATTTACAACAACAGGATTTTCGCTGCCGCCATCAAAGGTGGCAGCGTCATCTTTCATCTTTGCAAAATACAGCTTATCATCTGGCTTCATTCTAGCTAAATTGTCGGTTTTATCTTCAAGAGCTTCAAAAGCAATGGTATGCTTGCCCTCATTATCGCCGTGAACATAGATAAAATCGCTGTCAGTTGCGTTTTCATAACTCTTGACATTATTATCATAATATTTTAAATCCATGACGAAAGTGCCGCTGCCTTTCAAGGAGTTATCAACAGAAAGCTTATGGGCATTGCCGTGTACTTTTCCCCCATAATTGCTGCTCGTATTTTCGACCATGCTGACAATACCGCCGTTACCCAAATCTAAATTAGTAACATTGCTATCGCCAGTCAGCTTCCAGCTTGTACCTTCACCTAAATTTAAATTAGTTTTAGATGTATACCCTGGACCTCTATTACCACCGTCAGTAGTTATAGTACCTAAGAGATAAGATCTTTCTTCGTTATCTTTAAAAGCAGCATTAACAGTAATATCGCTGTTATTATTCGCAATCAAGGAACCTTCTATTTGTACTACATTATTGCCATCTCCGACAGTTACTGATGTACGTTTATCACCCTCTGCAAGTGTTTCTTTTGTAGAAGTTTCAATTGCTTTAAATTCACCGGTATCAGCATTTTTGCCTAAAATAGAACCGCCTGCCATTGTTACAGTACTGCTGTCCTCAGCTTTAATACCAACAGTGTCTGCTGTTTTAACAGTAGAATTAGAATTGTTTATAACTGTAATATCAGTATTAGAACCTAATTTAACATCACTTGTCTTACTAAAAGCATAAACGCCATAGCTGTCAATGCTCCTGTTATCGGAAATTTTTTCGTCAACTTCACCCACGCCTGCTAAAGCGGTAATTTTCGAATCATTGCCTACTGTTACTATATCGTGAGCAGAAATACCTGCCACTTCGCCCCATTTAGCATTATTTATTGCTTGTATAGTAGCTCCGGCTTTTATGTCAACAATAGCTCCAGCTTTTGCTGCAATTTCACTAAGCTTTTCATCCATACGTGTGTCAGAATATACAGCATTAACTATATTACGTTTTTCTTCATCTGCTCCATCTTGCTTCTCATGATACATTGCTTTTGCAACTATAGTAGAACCTTCACCTAAAGTAATTTTACCAGCATTTGTAAAAACACCTCGCACTATGCCAGATTCAGATTGACTAGTCGCAAATATTTTTGCGTTCTTACCTATATTTATATCTGAATGAGAATGCTCATATTTAATGTCATCAGCATCTTGTTTATGGGGTTGTAACTGCGCCTTTACGCCATAAACCAGCATTTTGCCTATTGTATCAGTTACACCAGTAGCGTTAATTGATAAATTATCTCCTACAGTAAACTCACCGCTGTCTGAATAAATACCAACAGCTTCACCATCACTTACAGCTGTTATATAGTCTCCTATTTGTCCATCACCTGGAGCCTTATCAGGATCATAAACAAATATAGAAGCAACATTTATGTTGACATTTTTTTCATCATTACTACCTGTAAAGTTTTCACCCAATGTCACTTTGTTTGCATTGAATTGTGACGCAATACCCCAAGATCTAGCAAATCCACTACTTTCATTCGCAACATCAATGCTCAAGCCTTTGCCAAACGTCGCTTCGGTGTTAGTCCCTATCCAAACGCCATACATTCTACCCTGCACATTAGTATAGTAAACACCTTCAGGATAGCCCGTAGCCTGTTCACCATGAACATTTATAGTAACCTTTTCCGCCTTAAACGTACTGCTATTATCTTTTTTAACTACAATATTGCCAGCTTCATCTGTATCTGTTACATTTTTTTGTACTACCAATAGCAATACCTGCACCCATTCCTCCCCGAATGAATGTACCTACGTCAATTAAACAATGGTCTTCAACATCATCGACAGGATTACCTAAAGTAATATTTGCTTTAACAAAACCAGTTGTTGACGCAATTCCATACGTATCCCCATAAATAGCTCCCAGTTTTCCCAAATCCATATTTATTTTTGTGGGAGATTCACGATCATAGCAAACTCGACTAATATAATCGAGATTTATCGCTTGATATACATGGTTATCTTTATCACCTATCGTATCCTTAGAATTAGGATCAGAATCAAAATTAAATTTTAGTATATAAGTACTTGTATTTTTATCACAATATTTCTCAGCTCCATAAGTTCCAACAGGATCATCAACAGTTGATAAAAGACCATTATAAGTCTCACCTTCTTTAAATAGATGATCGTCAAAGGGACCAAGGGACCCTACCATATATTTATCATAAATCTCCCCAGCCTGCGCTCCCAGCGGCACTGCCAATAATAATCCCAGGATTACAGCCTGCGTTAAATTTTTCTTATTTATCTTCATCACCATAATCATCTCCAATTTGAAAGATTTTTTATACGCTTAAAAAGATCTGCCATTATTATTTTTTTAGAGACAGCAGTGCGGTAACTAAATCGTTTAATGTAAATACAGCTTCCTGCTTTTCTTTTTCGCACTTACCGTCAAGGTCTACAAAAAAATCACGTATGGGACACTCTAACACTTCACTTAATTTAATGAGATTTTCTAAAGTGCAGTTGTTGCGTCCGCATTCGATATTGCTTAAACTGGCTTGAGCAATGCCAATTTTGTCTGCCAACTCTTTTTGCGACAGCCGGTGCATAAGGCGAATTTGTTTAATTTGTGCTCCTACTTTGGCTATTTTTTCTTTCATCATAATTCGTGCTCCCTTTCCGGAGGCATATTTTTCTCCGTCAATAAATATAAGCAACAATTATTCTGTACAATGACCGGATATAACTTTTCTATATAATTTTACAGCATAATTATATCACACTGTCTCCCCCCCCCGCAAGCAAAAGTTCACATAGTGAACTTTCCTTGAACCATTAAAATTTTTTTATTATTTTTTTACCGCAATCGCTCCGACCAATGGCCGGAGCGTATTGCTGCTTTAGCCGGGCTTCA
>ULSP01067459.1_pt1 | contig 38703 bp, 44 predicted proteins | sample 1956811 | NCBI WGS metagenome assembly ULSP01 (sample SAMEA4835711, study PRJEB28245) | human gut metagenome | biome: gut microbiome; material: fecal sample | place: Denmark | collected 2008
TTAAAGGCGACATAGCCAAGCGGTAAGGCAGAGGTCTGCAAAACCTTGTATCCCCAGTTCGATTCTGGGTGTCGCCTCCATTTTTATTTTCTTTTTTAGATTGTCTGCCGCGGTGGCGGAACTGGCAGACGCAAGGGACTTAAAATCCCTCGGGTAGTGATACCCGTACCGGTTCGATTCCGGTCCGCGGCACCATGTATGTTGACACATTATTTGTGTTTAATAATAAAGTTATTTGTTTATCTTTAACCGTAATTTTGTCAACAAGCAAATCAATGATGAATTTCTGCGACGATTGGTTGCTGGAAAAATCATCACGCATAGCAGCTAATGTAGCTGCTATTTCTTTTTCTGTAAGCTCTGGATAATTTGCAATACTTTGCAGATTATCCAGTTTTTCTTTTATATCGGATAATTCTTTTTTTACGGTGGATAAACGCTCAAGGTCATATTGATCTGCGGCGCCGTTTTCAATGATATTATACAAATTATTTAGCTTACGTTCAGCTGACGCTTTAGACTGCAACAAATTTTCTTTATTACTAGCAGTTGCCTTAATAAACTTATTGTATTCTTCACGCATTAAAACGACCAGCTTTGCTATGGCTTGCTCAGAAAAAACTTCCTTCTCAATAATAGTTAGCACCCATTTCTCAAGCACGTCTTGACGCAACTGCTTCTGCGGACATCTATCCGGAGCTGTTCTGTCTTTTCTAAGGCAACCATAATAAGTATAAGTTTTATTTTTTCTGGGCGTGTATCTGTGACCGCTCATTGCGCTGCCACAGCATCCACAAAATATTTTCCCGGAAAGAAGGTAGTTTGCCTTTGCAGTATAAGATGATGCCCTGTGCCGGTTGTTTTTCTTTTTTTCCTGCACAGCATAAAAATCGGCTTCACTTACGATTGCTGGCAAAGCATTCTCGATGCGGATAAAATCTTTTGGCCGATAAGAAGAATGGAAATTGCGTTTAGCGCCATTAGCTTTTGATGTGCGGTTAAAAGAATAGACGCCAATATATTTTTCGTTATCTAAAATGTCGTATATACTATTTTTAGAGAAATTACGGCCGTCTTTAGTCTTATAACCGTTTTCCTGCAACTTGTAGGCGATAGTTGCATAGCCTTTACCATTTAAGTACATACTGAATATCATCCTCACGGCTTCTGCTTCATGTTCATCAATCACATAATGTTTATTCTCGATACGATAACCAAGAGGGGGAGTGCCGCCGTTAAACTGCGCCTTGTAGGCGTTCTCGTTTAAGCCCTTTTTAGTTTCCTTGGAAAGATTGCGGCTGTAGTAGGCGGCGAAGCCTACCAACATATTTTCCATCATTTGGCCTTCCGGCGTAAAATCGATATTCTGTGCTGCGTATTCGTAGCTTATCCCAAGCTGCGCAAGAGTGTTTTTAAAGCTATAATAATTAAACTCATTGCGGGCGTTGCGATCGATTTTATGGAAAATGATGACGTCAAATTTGTGCTCCATAGCGTCAGCCATCATTTGATTATAGCCTTCACGGCCGATAATAGATTTGCCGCTTCTGGCTTCGTCTTTGTAAATGTTGGTGACAATATAGTGCCGGCGGTTGCAGTGCTCCTGGCAGGCGCGTACCTGCGCGTCGATAGATTCCTCTCTTTGCATATCGCTGGAAAAACGGGCGTAGATGACAGCTCTTAACATAATAAAAAACAGCTCCTTTACTTTAATTTTGTGTATAAAGTGGCAGAGCTGACTAAAATTTGATATAATTAAATAGTAATCAGCTCTACAAACAGTAATCAGTTCTGTAAATCAGTATCAGTTCTATTCGTGGTTGTTTGGGGTGGTTACGCTTTCCCTCGGTGTTGGTAGCGCCGGGGGATTTTTTGTATTTGAATTTCATTAGCTATAAATCAATGGCTAACAACGAAAAAAGCCTTGCAACCGAAGCTGCAAGGCTTTTACTTATACCATCATGTGGTATTTAATGATGTGGTTGATAGCTCAAGGCTACCTTGTATTAGCATTATACATCATTTTTTCGCATTAGTCAAATGCGTGGCTGTACAGCTTCAATATTTTCTTTTCTATTTCGTACATTAATTCTTCAGGGAGAATAACGCCTGCAAGTATATCTTTATTTTTACATGGGTGATTTATCCTCTGCTTGCTTATAGTTATAATTTGACCAACATCAGCAACGCTTTCGTCTTTTAATTTTTGAGTATATTCTAGGATATTAAAAGCAATACGTTTATTGCGTTTTAGTTCTGTAAAATTTTTAACTATTTCATCGTTAGGAGGCGGAGTTTTAGATGTTAGTTTTATTGCTACTCTCATTGCGGCAACACTATTTTTAGATAAAATGTCATTTGCTTTATCTTCAAGTAAGATTTTTACACATTCACCTAATTGCACATGGTATATTGATGAGTATTTTGTTTCTTTATCCTTTTTGCTTTTTAGTGGAATAACGGTTAAAGTTTTGCTGTATTTAGAATTTTTTACATCAAGCACAACTGCATAATGGTTTCCTCCTAGCTCATTACCAATACGAAATCCAAAATTCACAAATACTATCTGTCCGCGCTTATATGCCATATTCATGGAGGGATTAAATGTCTTTTCTGCTTTAATGTATTCGATATAGTCATTAAGCCAATAAACGAAAATAGCTGCTTTTTTATAGTTCTCTGATAATTTTCTTTTGATAAAGTCTTTGTATTTTTTTAGTATACTTTTTTGAAACTTTACAAACTCCAAAAAGTATTCCGGTTCTTTAAAATCCATACTTTACTATTCTCCTTACTGGTGCTCTAGAGTTTTTCGTTAACTGGGTATTAGAGCAACTGTTTCCAAAATGGAAACAGTTGCTTCGTCAGCATCCAGCTGGCGGCATTTATAGATCTTCGTTAATATTATCGTTAGTATAGTCTTGGAATTTTAATCTGTACATTCGATTAAATTCATTACGATTACTTTGGTTTACTATGATTGTATTGGTATCTTTCCCTGGCGTGTTGATTACAAATTTGATTTCTGAAGAGTTCTGCATTGCTGCAATAGCTTCATCTGTAAAACGATAAAATGCAAAAGGAAGGGCGCAATTAAACATCTCAAATGGGCGAGGGAAAGAGTTATCAAGAACTTTTGGTATAGAATATGTTACTCCGTCTGCAATAACATCAACTTTTTTGCCAGTCAAATAACGTGCTGCTTTAGAAGAATGATTTCGAAAGCTTGTAGATAGTCTTAAATAATATTCATCTTTTTCGTTTTCTTTTGTGCTTTTAATGAAAGCATATTCCGTTATACCGTAAGCGCCAACTGTCTTATAACTACGATAATTAACGCTATCGTTATAGTTATCACATTCTACAACTATTCGCGCATATGCTTGCGCTGCAAATAACATTGTAGCTGCTACTGCTAAACTTAAAATCTTTTTCATAATAAAACCTTCTTTCCTAATCTTTAATAATAAATTGACAAGCTACTGCTTTACCAATAACGTGGATTGAATCAAAATCTGCTTCGTGAATAATTATGGGCTTATAAGTAGGATTTTCTGCTCTTAGTTCTATATAATCCTCATGGCGATAAAATCGTTTAAGCGTAACATTGCCGTCCATCCAGACAGCTGCAATTTCGCCATTCTCAACTTCAGGCTGTTCGCGGATGAAAACATAATCGCCGTCAAATACGCGGGCGTTAATCATGCTGTCGCCTTGGCACTGCAAAACGTAATCGGCGTGAATATTGAGCTCTGTTTCTATATATTCTTCTTGTTCTTCTATTGCTTCGATAGGATTGCCGCAGGCGATATTGCCTAACACTTTGAATTTTTTGTATTTTGCAGGGGATAGGGAAGTGTGAGGCGCAAGGGGAGCATGTATAGTCCCCATAAGCTCGCCAGCCGTGGTGTTCAAAGCTTGTGCAAAGGAAATAATTTTACTCTGTGGAATATCATTTATTCCAGCTTCGATTTTTGCTATAGTTGAACGAGATTTATATCCCATTCTTTTCGCAAGCTCGTCTTGCGTCATTCCGAGTTCAATGCGTTTATTCCTAATGTTTTCGTATAACTTCATTTAAATCAACCTCCGCAGGATTTGCTTCCGCAACTATAATATCATAAATGTTATTATAAATCAACAAAAAAGATAGTTGTAAAACAAAACTGTTGACAATAAATCACCAGGGTGTTATTATAATGCTGTGATTAAAAATCAACAAAGCAGATAGGGGGTGTTAAAATGACAAATACTCAAGAATTGGAAGTTGCTATTCTGCGAGCCAATAAAACTAAAAAAAGCATTGCTAAAGCGTTAGGCATTAGCGAAATGAGCTTTTTTCGCAAATTGAACAATCTTACTGAATTTAAAGCTAGTGAGATTGTTGCGTTGTCTAAACTGTTGGCAATGACTGATTCTCAAAGAGATGTTATTTTTTTTGCAAACAATAGTGATTAAAAATCAACTTAAAGCAAGACTAGGAGGTTGAGAAAGAAGTGGAAAAAGAAAAAAGCCCTGCCGAAGCAGGGAGAATGGTAAATATAGATGAAATTGCCGACAAGCTTTTGCATGTGCTTTTAGAAAATAATATATGCGTAGATGCAGTACCGGCAATAATTGAAACGTTGAAGTACAAGATTAAATACCTAGCATAGTCTTAGCAACGGCTACCGCGACTGCTTTTATTATTTCTAAGGTTGCAGATCCACCTATTGATAATATTTTTTCTTTTGTATTATTCCATATTAAATCGTTTCGAATAGCATCGAGGTAATCGCAACCAGCATTGGTTAGTCGTTGTATTAAAAAATCTGGTTGTTGTTGTCCAATAAATTGCATTTTTGTGGCAATAATAAAATCGGCATCCATTAACAATTCAATATGAAAAGCAATTATTGGTTTTTGGCTTTCATCAGTAATAAAGCTGTTGAGGCTCATGCGTGATTCAGAAGAAGATTCTATTTTAAGAAGTAATTCACGCATTAAATCTAAATCTCGTTTCATGAAATCACCTCTGTTCTGTGTCTTCATTATAGCATAGGCGAGGTGAAAGCAACAAAGGAGGTAGCGGAGAAATGGCAGAGAGTTTTGTTTATAGAATTTATGCAAATATCGAAGGTGCTAAATTTTATTTTTGCGATGCTAGTGGAACATTATCAAGAAATGCTTCAGATAGCATGATTTTTCTGGATGAAGCTACAGCACTTCGTTATCAGGGACTTTTTGAGCATCTATATGAGGCTAAATTTTTGGAACCCAGTCGCTTAGATATTGAAAAAGAATTATTCAATATTTTTGTGAGTAGGATTAAGAAAGCATTTGTCTAGCAATGTTCTTGCTTTGGAAATCAGAATAATTGCTGCAACAGCATCTTCTTTGGAGTCTTGAGAAAAGCACTTTAATTCGTGAGCTTTGGGATCTCTAAACCAATATACTAAAAGGTTTAGTAATGAATGTAAACCTTTGTGTTCATCTTTTGCAGAAGCTGTGTCGAAGCGGTTTATTAGCATCAATGGATTTTTCCCATCAAAACAGGAGTTAACTAATTGGTTTCCGTCTAGGTTTAAACCACTTATTATACGCAAATGATTAAGAACACATTTTGTAGCTTCGAATATGAGATGAAAATAATTTTCAGATAAAATTTCCGGAGTGCAAAAAGCTAGTATTTGCGGATGGATATTAAACGGCGATAAAGCTTCTTTAATTCCTAAAGCTCGGCTTCTAGCTTCAGACAAGGTTTGAGCGGTAGTAACTCTGTTTATTTTACCGGATTCAGTTAATTGTAAGCCGTCTAAAAGCAGTATAACATTCAGTTCTTTAATAGCGTTTTGATACTCTACAATTCTATTATAAAAGTTTACTGGATCCATTACATATTCAACAACGCTTATTAAAGTGTTATGGAAGCCTGCATTTTGCGAAGCAGTGATGGCATTATGGATTCTAATCCATTTTGTATTATTAGGATTATCGTCTTTAGGACGAATTCTAAGATTTTCAAGCATATTTGTGATTTTAGAGCCAGTAATATAACTAGCTACGATTCTTGATATTTGCTCAATGTTATTTGCAGAAAAATTCATGAATATATAAGTCCTTTCTAAAATTAGAATCATATTTATTATATCACAAGATAATAAACAATCGTATAGGAGCAAAAAATGAGTGAGGTTGAGTTAAAAATAATAAATCCGGCAGCTTTTTTAGAAAACCATGCCGCGCAGCGGCAACTGGCGGCGTGGTTGGTGCAGTTCGGAATTAAAAATGGAACTATTAAAAATCCAAACGAAAGGGGATGCAGCGATGCCCAAAAAGAAAAGAAAGTGCTTCATCTGCGGCGCGGATTTGACGCAGAAAAATTATGCGCAGGTCTTTGATAAGGCTAACGGCAAAGTGGTTATTGTCTGTCCCGGCGCTTGTTACAAAAAGAAGATGATGGGAGGCTGGAAAAATGAAAATAAATGAAAAAGCCGCCGGTGCGGCAACACCAACGGCTCGTGAGGTTGAGACAGTAAAACTTGCTACTGTCGTTAAGATTATAGCACTAATTTTTCTAGTTGTCACTATGGCGTCGTTCTGCCGACCGAGAACGCATTACTTTGAGGTCCATTATTTTGTGGTTGAGCAAGGTCAAACTCTTTGGGACATTGGCGCTAAGGCTAAGGATATGGGGGATCCGCGTGATATCCGCGAGATTATCCACTATATCGTTCAGGACAATAATTTGGGCGAATTTGTATATCCGGGGCAGGAGCTAAAGGTTTACGTCGAGGTAAAACGATGAAAGCTACGGAACTGGCAAGGCACTATGAAAAATGTGAAGGCGTTTTAGTAGGTGTAGAAAAAGACCGGCTGATAAAACAAATACGCGAATATCGCCATTTATGCAAAGCCGTCTACAATCTGTTATCTGCTCCTGAACGCGTTTTAATGTTTAGGATGTATGGAGATAAGGCATACGTTGTAAAAACTGCCTACGTGTCATTTTTGCGCGAACTGGCGGTATTAAGATATAAAATCTCCCGCAAAAAATTCAAAGGAAGGAGGCAAACGGCAGCCTACGGGGGAGATGAATAAAAAAGTGAGGTTGAGAATATGATTATCAAATCTTTGGAGCTGGTGAATTTTAAAAACCAGCAAAATTTAAAAGTAGTTTTTTCTACAAACGTTACCAATATTTTTGGCGCCAACGGCGTAGGAAAAACCACGATTCTTGATGCGCTGAGCTTCCTGCTCTGGCAAAAGGACAGCCGCGGTAACTCGGACACGAAAATGCGGCCGTATGATAAAAACGGCGAACTGATTCACGATATCGATACTAGCGTGAAAGGAGTGTTTGCCGTAGATAATATTAGCGAGTTTACTTTGGAGGTAGTCTTTAAAGAAAAATGGACTAAGGTCTCCGGTACTGATGAGCGCAAACTTACGGGGAATACCACAGAATACTATATTGACGGCGTACCCAAAAAGGCAAAGGATTATGCTGTTTTCGTGGACGAATGGTTTTGTGAGCCATGGTTTTCCTTGACCAGCAACCCGGCGACTTTTCCCGCTTTAAAATGGCAGGAGCAAAGACAGCTGCTTATCAATCTCGTCGATGAGATTGATAATAAACAAATAGCATCAGTGGTTCCAGAAGTGACGCCTATTCTTGCTGATATAGAAAAATATGGCATTGACGACCTGCGGGCAAAGCTTCAGAAAGAGAAAAAAGGGTATGATAAGCAGGTTAAGGAACTGCCCATCCGCATTGATGAACGCCGCAAAACCTTGAGCGGTATTGAAAATCCTGAAGAGCTTCGTAAAAAAGCAGAATTGACACTGCTGAAATACAAGGAGCCTTACGAAAAGCTTATGACCGATAGAATCGCTATTGTCAACGGCGATTTAAAAACTAAACGCGAAGGCGAAATCGCTGTCATCGAAGCAAAAATGGAAACAATCCGCGCTCTTTGGCGCGAAAAACAGGCTGAAGTAAAGAGTAAATTTGAGCAATCCAAAGCTCAAACCATTGCTTTGGCAAAATCTAACAGCGAAAAGGTTTCTCTTTTACGCCGACAGCTTTTGAAAACAGAGCAGGATATCGCCAGCTACAACGAAAGACTGGGACGTCTTGAAAACGCCTGGAGCGATGTTAATGACGAAGTGTTTTGCGATACTGAATGTCCCTGCTGTCATCGTCCGTATACTGAGGATATGCTGCAGCCAATGCTTGAAGCTTTTAACAAAAGTAAAAGCGAACGCTTGGAAGATATCAATAGCAAAGGTGAAGAAGTGGCTAAAGCTCTGCAGAATGCGACTGCAGAAAAGAGTAATCTGCTTTTAGAAATTAACGGGCTGACAAAGTACGAAGCCGAAGATGTGCCTAGAATTTTGGCAGAAAATAACAAGGCAATGAATGAAGCTTTGGCCAAGCTGCCGCCGCTGGAAAGCATGGTTAATCCGGAAACCAAAGAAGCGTATTGGGATTTGGTCGAAGCTCTGAAATTAAGAAAAAATGATCTTGAAGAAGTGCGTTTGGATGTAAGCATCCAGCTTCAGGATATCGACAAAAAGATTGCGGAAGCACGTCTCCCGGTTGACGAAGCGCAGGACGCACTCAATAGATTAAGGCTTGACGCTGAAACGCTTGAGGTTATCAGTCGTTTGCAGGCTGAAAAGCAGAACGCCATGTTAAGCCTTGGAGATGCAGAAAGCAAGCTGAATGCTTTGGACAAATTTGTGGTCGCCAAAATGAATTTGCTCAGCGATAAAATTAACAGCCTTTTTGAAAATATTGATTTTAAACTTTTTGAAACTAATATCAGCAACGAGGGCATTCGCGAAACCTGCGAATTGATGATGCACGGCGTACCTTATCGTCAGTTGTCTAATGCTGAAAAGTGCAGAGCCGGCATGGAAGTAATTCGAGCTATCTCCAAAAAGAGAGGTTTTTCAAATCCTGTTTTTGTTGATAACCGCGAGGGTGTTACTGATATCGGTGAAGCTCCTGGGCAGGTAATCAATTTCTATGTTAGTCCGGAAGATAGAAAGTTGAGGGTAAGCCATGAGTAATAGCGTTGCATTGTTGTCGGGATTATGCGTTGCGGCGGCATTATCTATTGGACTTTTTGTGAGAATATGCAAGAGAAGCGAAGAATTTGCGGGATATCAAAAAGTTCCGCCTCCTGTAAACCACACGCCTCAATTTAAAAGATTAGAGGTCGGTACTCCGGTATATTATGAGGACAATTTTAAAGTAGTTCGAGGATTTATCGAAGCTTGCAATTCTATTGGCAGTCAATATATCGTGAAACGTAGAATTGGCACTCCAGAAAAGCAGTGCTATAAGGTTAAAATAGTTGCTGCAAAAGATATTTTTGTTATAGAACAAACGGAAGAAGGTAATGAAAATGAGTGAAGAAAAAAATGTTCAACAGGTTGAGAATTTTAGCGTAGATATTTTTAATGCTCGTGGTCTCAACGCTATGATGCATCTGTCTAAAGAGCTGGCGCAGGCGACTATCATTCCAGAAACTTTTAGGCAGAAGCCGGCTAATGTACTGATTGCTCTTAATATGGCACAGCGCATGGGCGCAGACCCACTGATGGTTATGCAAAATATGTATATTGTTTATGGTAATCCTGCTTGGAGTAGTAAGTTTATGATTGCTTGCTTCAATACCAGCGGTCGTTTCTCCAGCATCAAATATGAATTTTTTGGCGATAAAAGTACTCCGAACTATGGATGTCGCGCGTATGCTACGGAACTGCGTACCGGCGAAAAAGTTGTTGGCGCTGACGTAACTATTGATTTAGCGGCCAAGGAAGGCTGGTTGAACAAAAACGGCAGCAAATGGCAAACAATGCCGCAGCTGATGCTTCAATATCGCGCGGCAACCTTCCTTATCCGCACTGTTGCTCCGGAAATATCTATGGGGCTTAAAACGGTTGAAGAAATTAATGACGAAACTATTGATGTAACTCCGTCATCAACTAATGATTTCACTAAGCAAAAAGAAGCTCTAAAAGATGAAGTGCAGCTTCTAAACCAGCAAGCGCAGGTTGTTGATGTGCCTGCAGAACCGGTTCCCGTTGCCCAAGAGCAGCCGGTTACTGCTAAGGCTCGTCCTGCTTGGATTAAATAATGATTGAGGTACAAGTAATCGCCTCTAGCAGCAATGGTAACTGTTATCGCTTAACCAGCGGCAGACACCAGCTTCTGCTAGAGGCAGGCTTGCCGATAAGGCAGATTAAAGAAGCTGTGGGATTTAACTTGGGCAAGCTTGATGGCTGCTTGGTCAGTCATGAGCATAATGACCACAGCAGAGCGGTTAAAGCGCTTGTGGATGCCGGCGTTGATGTTTACTTGAGTAAAGGTACAGCGATTGCACTAGGAAATAGTTCTGTTGGCACTACAATACTAACGCCTGACAAACCTACACGTATAGGCGGGCATTGGATAGTACGACCGCTTTTGGCTTATCATGATGCTGCAGAGCCATTGATTTTTTTAATTTCTGATAGGGATGATTTTTTATTATTTGCTACGGATACATTTGCAATTCCGTACAAATTTACTACTATCTGTCAGCTGATGATTGAATGCAATTATCTGCCGGACAAGCTGGAAGAAAGGTTTAAAGATGGCAGCGTCAGCTTTAAACAGGCTAGCAGATTACTCCATAGCCATATGAGCCTTTCCGGCGTTCTTGATTTTATTAAAATTAACCAAGATGCTATGAAGTATTGCCGGAGAATTTACTTGCTTCATGGCAGCCGCGATAACGGCGCTCCCGATATATTTAAAACAGCAGTGCAGAAAGCTACCGGAAAGCAGGTGGTAGTATGCGGCCCATAAGGAGAAGAGCGCTTATAAATCATATTAATCTGTTGAGAAAGAAAACGTCGATGAGGAGGCGGAACGATGAGTGTAATCCAATACAAAGATACCAAAAACACCAGCGAGCAAGAAGAATTTTTAACGCACGAAGAATGTGCAGAAATGGCTGGGGAAGAAGAAAAGCCGGTGTTTGGCAACGTAGATCCGGTTTACAAAGACCAGAGCGCAGAAGATATTTTAGCTGTTAATGAGACGTCAGGCTTTAAATATCAGCTCGTAAATAACGTATGGACGCCTGTAGCACGTAAGCTATGGAAACAGTTTAAAGAGCTGCACGAATGCAATCCGTCTACAATCCTTTTTGTAAAAATTGATGACGGCAAAAGCAAATATCGTGGCAAGCCGCGCATTATGGAATGCTCTGTAATGAGCGCTCGGTGGAGCGAACTGCTGGAACAGGTTACTAACAAGTCTTTTAGTCATGTAATCACGATTTATCAAGGCAATGTCGACAAATACGAGCAAAGTCACAACCAAATGCTGGTTCATCTTTATAACGCTATGCGTCAGATTAAAAGCGATGGATCGCTGAGAGATTATGATATCCGTGCTTTTAGCGAGGTTTACGCCAATCTTAAATCAGGCTGGGATAAAGAACATTGCTTTATTCCTAATCTGATTGATACCGGCAATTGGCTAGGGATGCATCAGCAGCAGGGTCAACTCTTTGGCGAAGATCGCAGCGGCGAAAATGCTTTAGCAAAAGATTTTTAAAGTAGAACGGAGGTATAGTAAATGGCTAGGCCTCAAAAAAGCGGCGTCGCTTATTTTAGCCATGACGTTGGCGCACATAGTAAAAGAACATTATCGGCTTTGCGGCGTCGTTTTGGCAATGACGGCTATGCCTTTTGGTTTATTTTATTAGAATTATTAGGCGAGCAAGAAGGATTATTCTTGGATTGCTCCGACGAGCTGAACTGGGTATATCTTTGCACAGAAACAGCAGTTGATGAAAATACCGCTGCTGAAATTCTTGCATTGCTTGCCAGAGTAGATGCCATAGATAATAATCTTTGGACGCAGCGTAAAATAATCTGGTGTCAAAGCTTTGCGGAACGGCTTGAATTTGTCTATAAAAAACGCAGAACATTGGTGCCTCAAAAACCGACTTTAGAGTACAAAAAAACAGTTTCTGTGACAGAAACTGTTGAAAGTGATGTAGTTTCTGTGACGAAAACCCCTGTTTCCGTCACAGAAATGCGACAAAGTAAAGTAAAGAAAAGAAAAGTAAAGGATATGATGGGGACGCGCGCGCACGCGCGTGAGCAAACCCAGACTTCTAACAAGGTTAACCAAACGGAAACACTCGACCACCACGCTGGCAGGGTCAATGAGTGTGTAGTAAATCAGTCTGCCTGCTACCCGTTTGATTGCGAAGGCGTTGAAACACTTGGTCACCACGCTGGCAGGACCGAAGAGTGTGCAGCATTAACTGAGTCTGCCTGCTGCACGTCTGATTGCAAAACGGAAGTATTCGACCACCACGCTGACAGGGTCAATGAATACGTGGATTATTACCAGTCTGTCATCCACCCATTTGGCAACCAAACAGAAGCTGATGCTGTTTTGCAGCTCGCTAAAGAGTATCCCCTTGAAGAATTTAAAGCTGCCTGCGATACGGCGCGAAATAATTGCGTAAAGCATAGCAGCGCATGGAAGTATATAGACAAGGTGCTTCATAATCGCAGCGTTAGAGCATCCTCAAAACGTGTCTATAGCAAAAATAAAGCCAATGACGTTGCGGCAACAACGGCAGAGGCTATAAGAATTTTAGAAAGTGGTGAGCTAGATGACGTACTCGGATAGCAAGAAAGTACCGAGCAGTAGCAAAATAATCGGCACGATGTTCGGAGCTTACGGACAGGCCAACGACAGTCAACGTCAGGCGATATACTGCAAGACGCTGGAAGATATTCCCGCAGAGCTACTGCAAAAAGCTGTAAAGAAGCTGCTCCTTGAAAGTAAATTCTTGCCCAGTATCGCCGAAATTGTCCAAGCTAGCAGAAGCGTAGTCGCTACGCTTGACGATAGTCGCCGTGTTAAAGGTTGGGACGAGGCCTGGAACGAAATTGAACGGGCAATGCAGTCAACCCCTTGGGGCGCGACGCCCGTATTCAGCCGACCGGAGATAGCGGTCGCCGTCAGAAATTACGGTTGGCAATCTTTACAGACCTGCTTAGCTGAGGATATAAATACGGTTAGAGCGCAGATGCGCCGAATGTATGATGAAGCTTGTACAAGAAGCAAAGAGCAAAGCAATAATGCTTATATTTTAGGCGAAACTAAAACAGTTTTACCGGCAGCCACAAGAGTGCAGGCTTTACCTGGAAGATGCGGTTCACAGGGATTTACAGCGGCAGCTGGTGTTATTGCACAAAGTTTTAAAAATTAAGCGTTTGAAAGTGAGGTTGAGATTCTATGTTTAATCTGTCGATAGACAAATTATATCCACATCCTGATAATCCGCGTAAGGATTTGGGAGATTTAACAGAGCTTGCGGATAGTATAAAAGCTAACGGTATTTTTCAAAATCTTACCGTAGTGCCTAAAGATGAAAACGCTGGAACCTATACGGTCGTCATTGGACATCGGCGTTTGGTGGCAGCGAAAGAGGCGGGTATTCAAACTGTTCCTTGCTTAATCGCTTGGGATATGTCGCCCCAGGAGCAGCTGCAGACAATGCTGCTTGAAAATATGCAGCGCAGTGACCTTACGGTTTATGAGCAGGCACAGGGATTTCAGCAGCTGCTTGATTTTGGTTGCAGCATTGATGATATTGCCCGCAAGAGCGGTTTTTCATTGGTTACGGTACGCCGCCGGCTGGAGATAGCAAAGCTGGACAAGGATAAATTAAAAGACGCCTGCACCCGTCAGCCTAGCTTGGGCGACTTTACTCGCCTGGCGGAAATAAAAAATATTGAAAAAAGAAACAAGGTGCTGGAATATATCGGCACTAAAGATTTTGATTTCTGGCTTAACAGAGCTATTAGAGAGGAAAAAGAAGCAGAAAAACTTCCGCATATAAAAGCTGTTTTAAAAGAGCTAGAAATAAAGCAGCTGCCCAAAGGCGAAAGGTATAGTTCTAAATGGGAACAAAAATTTTCTTTTTATTTAAGTAATTTTGATGATAAAGAGAAGAAAAAGCTGCAGGAAGCTCAAAGTAAAGAAAAAGGCGGTTGCTATTATGAGATAGATTATGGCAGCGTATATATTTATACCAAAAGGAAAAAGGCTGATCCTGTAAAACGCACTCCGGAAGAAATTGAAGCCGAAAGGCAAGTTAAGCTTAAATGGGCGCAGCTTGAAAGGTTATCTAGTGACTGTTACCAACTGCGTAAAAATTTTGTTATGAAATTACCGTATACGCGCAGCAATACTATGGCTATTTTAAAGGGTGCTTTAATAGCCGGCGTATATAACGAAGTAAACTATAACGGCAGCGATAGGGATTTACTAGCGCAGATACTGTTTAATGTGACTGACATGAATGCAACATTTAGTGGAGAGCTGCGCGATAAAAGACATGACATAAAGTATTACACGGATTTAGCTGACGCTGATGTACCCAAGCTTGTCTATGCACTTTTTGACGACAGCGCCAAAGAAACATGTTCAACAGATTACAAGCGCGCATTGCCTGGATATAAAAGCAGCAGCAAACTTATTCTTTTATATCAATGGCTGCAAAGCCTTGGCTACGATATTGCGGCGGAGGAAGAGCAGCTGCTTAATGGTACGCACGAGGTGTTTCAGGAGGAAAGAAAAAGCAATAATGAAACAGGTAGTTAAAACATGCTTGTATTGCGGTACATCTTTCAGCAGTACAATAAGCAACAAAAAGTTTTGTTCGCCAAGGTGCTGCCATTACTTTCACAATCGCATTGGACTTGTCCATAAGTCTGACGGCGGTCGGGTGATACGTGAATTTATGTGCAAGGAATGCGGCAAACACGTAATGATTAGCGATACAAAAGATAGGCGTACTGAATTTTGTAATGTACAGTGCTGTCGCAACTATTATCGTCATCGTAGAGAAAGAAATTGTACCACTAATCAAGGCATGAGCGGCGGAATGTCGCTAGGCAGCTTAAAACGCAAAGAGATACGTGCGCTAAGGTGAAATAGTCGTTTGTTAAAGAAAAAACAAATAATAGACCCGCAGCCAGGCAACAGCATAACCTTGCCTGAATTATATACAAGCGAGCCCTAGGCGCAGGGCTGGAAGAAGTATAGCCGATAATTGTGTAGCGAGCGCAATTATCGGCTTTTGCGGGCGATAAAAAAGATATACATAATGCGGGGGTGCACATATGACAAGATTTGTAAAAAAACCAAATCCGGAAACTATTATTCAAAATGAAATACGTGAAATGCTGCGATTTGATGGATGGTATGTTATCCGTCATCAGCAGGGGTTAGGCAGCCATTTAGGATTATCGGATCTGACGGCCATTAAGGATGGAAAAACAATTTATATTGAGATTAAAACACCAAAAGGACAGCAGAGCGATAATCAAAAAATTTTCCAGCGTGAAATTGAGAATCACGGCGGAACTTATATTATATGCCGACAAGCAGAGGATATTCAGCCATATTTGACGAGGACATTGCGATTGTTTTAGAAAATAACATCTAAAAGAAAGGGGTGTTGGTATGAGGCGTGAAACACGGCAATATATATGCGCGGAGCTGCTTAATTATCAACGCTCCAAAAATGAAATTAGCAGGATATGCAGAAAAATAGATGATTTATCTTTATGGCCGGCATACAACAAGGATTATACTGTAGAGCAAAAAATGTATTTGCAGGACAGGCTGTATATGCTCAGAAAAATTACGGAAGCAATAGCTGCGGCCGAGCAAGATTTGAGTGCTGAAGAAAGGGCTGTGCTAAGGTTGAAATTTTGGGCGCCGAAACCTAGGCTGACAGATATGCAGATCGCAGCCGAACTGAATATAAGTGTCAGAACCCTTTATCGTCATATTAGCAGTATTTGTAAAATGGTAGGCAGGTTTCTCGGGACGGATTTGTAAAAATCAATTATAAAATAGTTATAGGGTGGAAGAATAATCGTTAGTTCTTCCACCCTATTTTTATGCCAAAATAAACCCAAAGGAGGCGAGCATCATGGAAAATATAAAAATTTTATGTAGTTATACTCAATTGGTTCAGATTGAAAAGCTGGTTGAAAATCCGAAAAACCCCAATAAGCATCCAGAAAAGCAAATAGTGCTTTTAAGTAAAATTATAATGGCGCAAGGCTTTCGTAGACCTATTGTAGTAAGCAAGCGCAGCGGTTTTGTTATCATTGGCCATGGTAGGCTTGCTGCGGCCAAGTATTTGAATATGGAAGCAGTGCCGGTAGATTATCAAGATTATGAAAACGAAGCGGCCGAATGGGCAGATATGGTGGCAGATAACAAAATCGCGGAATTAGCCGAATTTGATAATGCGAGCCTTAGTGATTTGCTTAACGAATTAGATGCGTGCGAAGATTTTGATGAAGAACTGTTCGGTATGGTTCAGAGCGACATTGATAAGCTGATGGGACGCTTAGAAAGAGCTGAACAGAAAAACAATTCACAGGAAATTGCTTTAAATGCATTTGATGATGACAAATTTGAACATTGCTGCCCTCGTTGTGGTTTCCGATTTTAGGTATAGCTATGTTTGATTATATTTGGAAATTGACAGACTTAAAGCAGGATAAAAAACATATAAAAGTATTTAGCTGTTTTTCCTGCGGCGGCGGTAGTACCATGGGGTATAAGAGAGCGGGGTTTGATGTGCTGGGCAATGTTGAAATTGATTACGCCATAAATAAAGTATATAAAACCAATCATCATCCGCAGTTTAACTTCAATATGGATTTAAGAGAGTTTAACAGGTTGGATTCGTTGCCAGCAGAACTATATGATTTGGATATTTTGGACGGCTCGCCGCCGTGCAGTACCTTTTCCATTGCTGGCTTAAGGGAAAAGAACTGGGGCAAAGCAAAAGCTTTTCGTGAGGGGCAGAAGCAACAAGTTTTAGATGATTTGTTCTTTGTATTTTTAGAAACAGTAAAAATCTTAAATCCTAAAATTGTTGTTGCTGAAAATGTCGTAGGATTGGCGCAGGGACAAGCTCGGGGCTATGTGAATCAAATTATCCGCACGTTTCAAAGCTTGGGATACTATGTTCAGTTATTCAAATTGGATGCAGCATATATGGACGTACCGAGTAAACGTGAAAGGCTATTTTTTATCGCTAACAGAATGAAATATCCACCGTTGAAGCTTTGTTTTAACTGTCCTGTGATAAAGTTTGGTCAAGTAAGAAGTTTAGAGGGATTACCTTTGAAAGCTGACTCGAAATTAGGGAAGCTGTTAGCGAGGCGAACAAAGAATGACCATTCAATCAAGGATATAATGCTTCGTTTTTATGGGAAAAACACGCATTTCAATGATTCAGTAATATCGGATGACAGGGTGTGTAATACAATAACTGCATCAGGAACGTTTATAAGAATGCATGACGGAAATAAATTTTCGGTACATGATTTAATTACTTGCCAGTCTTTTCCGCAGGACTTTAATTTTTGCGGCCGCAGCGTGCAATATATTTGTGGCATGAGCGTTCCTCCCAATATGATGGCTAATATTGCCGTAGAAATTTATAATCAGTGGCTTAGAGGGAATGAAAATGAGTGAAATAAAAATTTGTTGTACATATAGCGACTTGGTGAATATCAATGAATTAGTAGAGCATCCCAAAAATCCTAATAGGCATCCGGACAAGCAGATTTCAATGCTAGCAAAAATAATCGAAGCTCAAGGATTCAGGAGACCGATTGTGGTAAGTAAGCGGAGCGGCTATGTAATTGTTGGTCATGGGCGATTACAGGCTGCTCATCTGCTGGAAATGAGTGTTGTGCCTGTTGACTATCAGGATTATAAAACAGAAGCTGCAGAATATGCTGACATGGTTGCCGACAATAAAATTGCGGAGCTTGCAGAGTTTGATAATGACATATTCAAGGATATTTTAAATTCTGTTAGTGATAGTATTGACTTAGACCTTTTCGGTTGCAAAGAAACGGAATTAAACGCATTGCTTTCGTCCAGTCAGTCAGAAGCAGTCTATGAGGATAATTTTAATAAAGAGAGCGCGCTGGAATATGCTAAACAAAATCAACGGATTAAGGTGGGACAGGTAGCCTGCCTTGGTAACCATAGACTGATGTGTGGTGACGCCACAAGCACTCAAGATATTATACGACTCATGGATGGACAACTAGTCAATATGGTGTTTACAGATCCGCCGTACAATGTTAATTATCAAGGTGGAACAAAAGCAAAGCTAAAAATCAAAAACGACAATATGCCGCTAGAAAAGTTCAAGAAATTTTTGTTACAGGCTTTTAGTAATATGTATACTGCCTCAGCTCCGGGAGCTGCTATATACGTTTGTCATGCCGATAATGCAGGAAATTGCTTTAGAGAAAGTTTTGTTGCCGCGGGTTGGTCATTACGTCAGTGCCTTATATGGGTGAAAAATTCCTTTGTTTTAGGCAGGCAGGATTATCAATGGCAACATGAACCTATTTTGTATGGGTGGAAACCTGGAGCTTCTCACAAGTTTTACGGGGGACGCAAACAAAGTAGCGTTATTGAACCAAATCCTATTATTGCTGAAAGCTTAGATAATGGAAAAACATTGCTTCATATTCTAACGGAAAATGGAGAAACAATATTAGAAGTAAACGAATATAAGGTAATGCCAGGCGGTGAAAATACTATATGGCGTTGCGAAAGACCTATCAAAAATGACGTACATCCAACAATGAAACCGATATCATTATGCGCACGTGCTATCATCAACAGCAGCAGGAAAGGCGGTCTTGTGTTGGATTTATTTGGTGGCAGTGGGAGCACACTAATTGCTGCAGAGCAGACGGGACGCAAGTGTTTTATAATGGAGTTAGACCCTATATATGCCACGGTTATTATCAACCGCTACGAAGCTTTAACTGGCAAGAAAACTGATATATTATAAAAAGCAGTCTGTATATTTACAGACTGCTTAAAAATTAAAAAATATAAAATTTAAAAGAGAATATTACATGAAAAAATTAAAATATTGTAGAAAAAAGCTTGACAAAATTCTTCAAACGTGGTATAATTAAAACATAGAGAGGAGGTGAGAAGATGTGGTAGAAATAATAAATCTGGTAACAGCAGTGATAAACTTGTTAGCCGCAATTATCACGCTGCACCAGATTAGAAAACACTGAGGTTTGGGGCGCAAACCCCGCCTCACCTTGATTATACCACATCTTATAAAAAATGGAAAACTTAACTTTGATTATTTCTGTGGTAGCGTTGTGTATTTCTATTTATTCATTGATAAAAGTATTAAAACGTTAGGAGTGAACATGTATGACCGAAGAAGTAAAGCCTAAAGGCAAATGGGGCGGAGCACGTCCAAACACTGGCGGAGCGCGCCCTGGAGCTGGACGCAAGAAGCTGGAGGGCGACGCTGTTACTAAGCAAGTACAGTTTCGACTTACCGCAGAACAGACGGCAATCGTTAAAGAGTTTGTTCGTATGCTCAAAGCCGGGGAGATTACTCTGGAAGACTTCAAAAAGTGAACATGATATTATTAGCCTGCCTGTAAGAGGGCAGGCTTTTTCTTTGCTCTGCGTGTATTGCAGGGCTATTTTTATGCAAAGATGGCAGAAAGTTGGCAGAATCGGGGGTAAATGATATAGATTGGTGCCTTGCTCTGCGCGAAAATATATATAAGGGCATACCGCAAGCGATAAACGAATATTCAAAGGGAATGCCTGTAAAGCATAAACTGACACGTTTAATGTTTGAAATGCGGTACGGGTCCTTCCTAGGGGTGGGGTACAGATGATGGTCGGGCACAACCGCGGTGAAACTAATATAATAATTCCGAAAAAAGGGGTGGGAATTTGACTATAAGCGAACAAAAAAGCGTATCAAATAATAACACTCCTGAAACAGAAAAAAATCGCTCTGAAGTCCTGCAAGCACTTAAAAAGAGTGCTTTAGGATATAAGACAGAAGAAACGGTAATAGCAAAATCTAGAACTGGTCAGCCAGTGGCCAAAAAGATTACTAAAAGCACTAGACCTGACCCTAAAGCTGCGACCGCCTACCTGAAGCTGATAAACGAAGAAACTCCAGCAGTGGCGCCTAAGCGTAATAAGTGGTTGCGCATTACTGAAGATGATAGGCTGCTGCTTAGTACGTCAAAACTGGCTGAAATTATGAGTGTTAGCCCTAAAACTGTTGGGGTGTGGGAACGACAGGGATGTCCTAAAGAAAGCCGTGGGTGGTATGACATTCATGCGGTGCTTGTGTGGCGCGGCCGCGATGCCGGTATCCAAGGCGGAGCTGATGATGGTATGGCGGCTAAACTGCAAGCGGACACCCGGTTAAAACAGGCTAGGGCAACGCTGGCGGAGCAGGAGCTGCGAGTGAAAAGCGGTGAGCTGATACCTACTGTATTAGTAGAGGAACGGTTATCAGAGATTTTTCAGAATCTGAAAAACTCCATGTTGGCCATTGCCGACCATATTATGACGGAAATGTATAGCCAGTACCCGGAGTTGGCGCCGCAGGCAAGGAGACTTATAGATGGTTATGTCAGAACAGCGCTCAAAGAATGCGCCGATAACGGTGGAGTGCTTAACGCAAGAGGACAACCTGCTAAGAAAGCAGTTGGACGCCCTCGAAAATCTCATAAGTAGAGCATTCATAAAGCTGCGGCCGGAGGAACCAATGTCGGTCAGCGAATGGGCTGCCAAAAACCGCTATATGAGCAGTGAAGAAACATCTCGTCCTGGTCCTTGGCGTAATGAAATAGTTCCTTATCTTACCGATATTATGGATGCTTTTAATCGCGATGATGTAGAAAAGGTAATTTTCTTGAAGCCTACGCAGGTAGGTGGAACAGAATGCGGTATCAACATTGTTGGGTACATCATAGCGCAGGCGCCGGGACGTATAATTTACGTTTTGCCAGACAACGATACCTTACAGGAGTTTTCTGCCGATCGCTTGCAAAAAGTGCTGGTTAATAATGAATGCTTTGATGGAAAGTTTCAGGAAAACGATAGCAAAAATGCTATGTTGCGTTTCGCCGGCGGCTTTTGCAAATTTGGCTCGGCTCGGTCGCCTATGGACTTGGCGTCTTGGTCATCGCCTGTTGTAATCATGGATGAAATTGATAAGTATCCTAAGATGGCTGGTAAAGAAGCCAGCCCTTTAAAGCTGGCTGAAGAACGTACTAAAAACTGGCCTGGACGGCGGAAGCTTTTCTTTTGGTCAACGCCGACGTTGGTTAGCGGAGAGATATACAAGTTATACCTTAACGCTGATGTTAGGTACGAGTATCAAGTGCCTTGCCCTTTTTGCGGCAAGATGCAGGCGTTTAAATGGGGAAACGTAAAGTTTGATGCGGACCAATCTCCGTCTTTTGTTGAGAACAATACTTACTATGAGTGCGAATACTGCAAAGAGCAGATTACAGACCGCTACAAGCCTGAAATGTTAGAAAAAGGTAAGTGGGCGCCTCTGAACGAGGTTGAAGGCAAGATTCGTAGTGTTGCGTATGGATTAAACTCTCTCTATTCTCCTTGGGTAACCTTTGGTCAGGTAGCGGCAGAGTTCTTGCGAAGCAAAGACGATCCTTTATCGCTGATGAACTTCGTAAACTCATGGTTAGGTGAGCCGTGGGAGCCGAAATCTGCTGTTATGGATGTTGATGTTGTCCTGCAACATAAAACCGATACCCCTATGTTTATAGTACCTGAATGGGCGCAGCTGCTTACCGGCGGTGTAGACGTGCAGGTTGGCCACATGTACTGGGTAATAACCGCTTGGGGACCGGGAGTAACCGGGCAAATACTCGGGTACGGGCGTGTGCTGACATGGGATGACATAGAAGCAGTAATGGATCAAGTTTATCCTGGCGAAAATCCTAACTACCAGTATCGGGTATGCAACTACGGTATAGATACAGGTTATCGCACAGAAGAAGTCTACGATTATTGTTGGAAGCATCAAGGCAGGGCAATCCCCGTGAAAGGCAGTAGCGTCAATATGGCAGCCTACCTTAGAGCAACAAACATTGAACCAAGAACGCCAGGGCGAATCCCATTACAGTTATGGGTGCTTAATACCAACATGTATAAGAATGAAATTGCTACAAGATTGGCTGCACCTTTGGGTCGAGGCGCATGGATGCTAAACGCTGAATGCAGCAGGGAGTTTGCTGAACATATAACATCGGAGCACCGTATTGTTGATGATAAGGGATTGGAAAAATGGGTAAAAAAGACCAGCGCTAAGCAAAACCATTGGTGGGACTGCTGTGTATACAGTTTTGCTACTGCCGATTTAGCTAATGTGCGTGCCATGCAGGAAATTATTGAAGACCCGCAGGTTGATTATAGTTACGACGAAGAAGGTGCCTTGCCTGAACCTAGGTTTGAAATTTAGGAGGTGATTATATGACTGTTGAAGAGCTGCAAAAACGATTAGAGGCTGTTGATAACGCCATCAGTGCGGCGTTGCGTACTGGTCAAACTGTGCAGACGCCTAATGCGATGGTAAAACGTTATAGTTTGACAGAGCTAAGAGCTGAAAGAGCGGCATTGCAAGCAGAATTGGAAACTCAAATGTCCCAATCTAATAATGGTGGCGCATTTGGAACGCCGTTAGCTTACTTTGGCAGAAGATAAGTTAATTGAAAGGAGATGAGTAAATTGGAAAGCAATCAGAGAAATCCTACTTTTGGAGAACGGTTAGACAGTCTCATCGGAGTGTTTGCTCCGGAAATAGCGCTTCGTCGGCATGCTGCCCGTATAGAACTAGCACGTGCGGCAGGCTATGAAGGAGCTAATGTTCAACGAAACAGTCATGGCTGGCGCAGTTTGCCTAATGGCAGCGGCGAGGCTATCAACTCCATGAGCCGCGAACAGGCGCGCTTAAGAGCTAGAGATTTAGAGAGGAACAGCGATGTCGTCAGCAGTATTATAAATGCCTTCGTTAGAAATGTTGTTGGCAAAGGATTTATGCTGCAGGTGCGTACAGACAATCAAGAATGGAATAACCAACTTGAGGATTTATGGAAAGTCTGGAGCCGCCCGGGTAACTGCGACGTAACAAGTCGGTATTCTCTGAACGAGGTCTTAAAACTGATTGTACGCAGGAGAATGGTTGACGGGGCAGTTTTGCTTGTAAAGGTTTATGACGAAAATTTGCCGATTCCATTCGCATTGCAGTTGACCGAGGTAGACTGTTTAGACAGCGGCGGCCGCATCAGAGGCAAGGATAATAATCCAATCGTTGGCGGCGTTGAGGTTACTGATTACGGCAAGCCTAAAGCTTACTGGATAAAGCAGTACGATTTTGAGAGTCTGCTTGAAAAAGATCCGGTACGAATTCCGGCGGAAAGAGTATTTTATCTTACTGACCATGCACGCATTTCGGAAGTGCGTGAAATGACGCCGCTTGTGCGGACGATAACAACCATCAAGGATTTAGATGAATTTTTCGATGCAACTGGTTTTAAGCAAAAAATATCCGCTGCTGTTGTGGCGTTTATTACTACTCAACAGCAAGCAGCTGCGGCTGTTGGGACATCCATACTTGCTACAAACAATAAAGATGAACCAACGAAAGATGGATTGGCAAAGCGGATAAATCCCGGCAGTATCAGTGAATTAAAGCCGGGGCAAGACGTGAAAACACTTGTGCCTAGTGGTCAAAGCAGCGAGTTTGCTGCTTATAATTTGGCGTCAATGCGCCGTGTGGCTGCCGGGCAAGGGCTATCCTACGAAATGGTTAGTCGTGATGTTAGCCAGGTAAATTATTCCAGCGCTCGACAGAATATGCTTGAGGACTGGAAAGTATTTGAGGCTGAACAGCAATATCTCATCGAACACCTGTTAGATTTTGTTTTTGCAGAAGTAGTAAATGCTGCAATCTTAGCAGGTACAGTAAAGCCGCCTAAGGATTTTTATACTAACCAAGCAAAGTATCTGAAGCACGAGTTTATTGGACAGGGCTTGCCGTGGATAGACCCGTTGAAGGAGGCCGAGGCTAACGCTACGCTCTTACAATCTGGGCAAACTACTTTAAAAGCGTTATACGCAAAAAAGGGGTTGGATTGGGAGGAGGAGTTACATCAGTTGAAGGCTGAAGCTGACCTGAAAGCCGAGCTGGGACTTGCGTTTGAAAACGTGACGCCAAAGTCAAAAGAAGATGATGAAGGAGTAGAAAAAAATGCCGAATGAATTAACACTGGAGCAGATGAGATCCTTGCCGAGAGAACGCAGACAGGAATTGCCGCGGTACCGCGAAGCTGCTCTAGGTGAATTTAACGAAGAAAAGCGCACGGTGACAATGTCCTTTGCTAGTGATACGCCTTGTATTAACTGGTGGGGTGACAAAGAAATCCTGCGCTGCACAGATGAGGCTGTAAACACCGAACGTTTTGCTGGCGGTGTTATGCCTGTCTTATTTAACCACAAACGCGATACTGTTATTGGTAAACCGCTAAAAATATGGACTGAAAACGGAAGAGCTTTGGCAGAAATTGAATTCGCGAGGACTGACAAAGCCGAAGAAATAATGGGCTTAGTCCGTGATGGCTTTATTCGCGGTGTATCCGTAGGATATCGTGTTTCTCAGTGGCTGGTTGTAGAAAAAGGCGAAAAAACAGAAGACGGGATAGAAGGTCCGGCCTATATTGCAACCAGATGGGAAGTGTTTGAGGTATCTATTGTAACGGTGCCGGCTGACGCTTCTGTAGGTGTGGGGCGCTCCATGCCATATTATAATGAGCTCATGCTGAACAAAGAAAGGGGAATTGAAAACATGACAAACGAACCGGTAGTACCTAACCAAGTAATTGAACCTGCAGCTTCTGCGGCTGCTGCTAATGTGGATGCCGCACGCGAGGCTGCTGTTAGGGCAGAACGCGAACGCGCTGGTCACATCAATGCTTTGGCTGCCCAATTTAATATTGAAAATGAGCAAAGGGACTCTTGGTTAAATAACGGTACAGATGTTGAAACTGTACAACGAGAGCTATTAAACATTTTAGCCAAAAGAAATACTCCTGTGGCGCAAAAACAAACTGCCACCGTAGGCGAAACCGACCTAGAAAAACGCTATGCCGCATATCGTGATGCCATTATGCTGCGAAGTGGTATCCAGGTTGAAAAGCCAGCTGATGGCGCTGAACAAATGCGTGGTATGGGCGTTCGCGAAATGGTACGCGATCTGTTACAGCGCAAGGGTGAGCGAGGCGTTGACAACATGGATGCCGACGAACTCTTTGTTCGTGCTATGACCACTGGCACGTTACCGACCTTGTGCCAGGACGTTGCCCGCGCTACATTGACCAAGGGATTTGATGCTGCAAATGTGACCTATGACCGCTGGGCATATATTGGCTCCTTGGCAGACTTTAGAAAAGATTACCGCGTAGAGGTAGGCGCTGAGGCAGAGCCTATCCAAATTCCGGAGAACGGCGAGTTTACCGACCTGACTCTGAAAGAAGGCAAGAAATTTGCTCAGCTGTACACCTACGGACGCAGCTTTAGTTATACCCGCCAAATGTTTATCAATGACGATCAATCTGTGCTGACTGAAGTTCCGGCTATGCTGGCTGAACAATGTAATGCTTTGATTAACCGCCTGGCGTATGCGGCGCTTGTTGGCGCTACTTATACTACTGGTGTTAATTTGGGTACCGGCGGACCGATTTCTACCGCTACCGTAGCCGAAGCCATGAAATTGCTTCGTACTCGCAAAGACCCTAACAACAATAAGCGTACACTGCGTATCATGCCCAAAGCCTTAGTCGTGCCTGTAAGTCTGGCTGTGACTGCCGGCCAGTTGCTGAACAGCGCTGCTGACCCGTCTGCGGCTCATGCTGGCGTTAAGAATGTGTTCGCCAATGCGTTTGAGTTGGTTACGGATGCTGAATTAGACGCATTGGATACTAAAGCGTGGTATCTGCTGGGCGAAGCGCGTAAGAACTATGGCGTTGAGGTAGATTTCCTTAACGGCAAACGTACTCCGACAATTGAAAGCCAAGCGTCCTTCGATACCTTGGCTTGGCGGTACCGCATGTATATTGACTTTGGCGTTAAATTAATGGATACGCTTTCTATTGTTAAAAATTCTGGCGTTGTTGCAACTGGCGCCTAATCGGAGGGATAAAAATGGCTAAAGAAAATGCAATTTACCGCCGTCAGGGCGATAAGATTGACTACACTTGCACGGATAAAGTAGAGGCTGGCGATGTTATTATGGTAGGCGCGTTAGCTGGCGTTGCCGAGACAGGCGGCGAGCCTGGCGGCTTGATTGCTCTGACCTTAACCGGCGTATTTGAGTTCACTGCATCTGCGGCAATTGCTGCCGGCGATAAGATCGCTTTGACTAGCGGCAAGGCAGCGAAAGCAGGCACATCAGATACTGTAATAGGTACTGCTGTTGCAGCAGCTGTCGCGGACGGTGCGGTGTTGGTAAAAATCAACGCATAAATGTAAAGGCAGGGGTAGGCAGTCTGCTCCTGCCTTTACAATAAAACTATTGCGAGGTGAATATTATGGCCAATAGCGATATTGCAAAGACTATACGCGACGCCCTATTTGATCTTGATTTATTTGGTGAAGAGATAACTTATAACGGCAAAAAAGTCGTTGCAAATTGCGAGGTGGGCGAAGCCGAACGGCAGAAGTCTCCAGCGTTTATGCGCATCAGCAACGCGACCGAGGTATCCGGTGATGCTAAATTTACTGTTAACACCAATGATGTACCGGAACCCAAGCGCGGTGATGAAATCGTTTATAAGGGTATTAAGTATTTTGTTGGCGGTGTACTGCTATTGGATAGTATTGGCGGCAACGTTACCGTGAAAGCCACCTACAAAGAACGAGGGTATATGCGCAGATGATTGAAATAAGCGTAAAAGACCAGGTAACACCAATGATTAATAGGTATTTAGCCCAAAATCCTAAATTTATGCGCGCTTTAACGAAAAGTTTAGGTTGGTACGTTTCTGGACGTATTAAACGTTTGATAAACACTAAAAAATTTCAGACTGTTGCAAACTGGCGTGAGCGTATACCTTTAGATGTGCGGCGAAAACTGAATCCACAAGCACCTAAAGAATGGTATGGTCAAATGCGGCGGGCTATCGGATACCAGTATGCAGATAATGCTGTAAATATTGGTTGGACAAGTTTGACCTCTGCTATATACGGTAGAATACAGGAGTTCGGCATAACAAGAACCATAACTCCAAACATTCGCAGATACTTCGGCGAACACGGCGTACATCTTAAATGGAACACTAATCAATTAAAGGTTCCGGCTCGTCCACTGTTTAATCCTGTTATGCCATTAATTGAGCCGGGAATAGAAGAACATGTTGAAAAACAGGTGCGGAAATATATCCTTGAAGGAGTTCCTGAAAATTCTAAGCCAACAAGAAAATATGAGGTATATAAATGATTAAACTGGTTGAAAACTTGCAAAATGAAAATCTTACAGAGATTGGCGTCAGAATTGGTAATCATATCATTACTGATGAACAAGTACAGCAATATTGTCAGGAGCATTTTGAGAAGAAACTAAATGTAATTATCAGCCAGTATGAGGCATATGAGCCTGTGATTGATGATACGCCATATTTGATTATCCATGACATCAGTAAGCATGAAGGCGCTTATAATAAAACACCTTCCTATCAATGCATGGTTGGTGTAGGAATTTGCTCTGCGGGAGAATTTGTTGTTACTGATAAAGGAGTTCTTGTTAACGACGGGCAGCAGCGCGTGTCTGAACTCTTACAACTTGTTCAGGATAGCTTAAATCGCTATAAAGGAGGCTGCCAGCCGCCTACTGATGTGGAAGCATTGGTAGCAGGCGTGGTCGGCAATAATCCATTGCATTGGCAGGCATGGCTCGCCGCTACTTGGCAAATAGAAATACCTATAGGGTATAAATTTGATTTTTAGAAAGGATGTAAAAATATGGTAATGAGTGTTGCAAAGTGTCCTTGGGGCGTTGGCGCAAAAACACAGACTAATATCGTCATTGAAAAAGAATATGGTGTTGTGCCAACTGCTGCAGGAACTATGACTATTAATATGCCGTTTAACTCTAATAATGTGGCCAGCAGTCAAAATAGCACAGATCCTGCTACTATTCGCGGCAATCGAAATCCCGTAGAACCTATTCTCGGAAATAATGACGTGTCTGGTGACATTGTGGTACCGGTAGATTTTACTGCCTTTGGTTATTGGTTGACTTTAGGTATTGGCGTTCCTGTTTCTACCTCAAAAGATACCGAAAAATATCAACATGTGTTTAAAATCGGCGAAGGCGTTCCGAGTTTTACGATGGAAAAAGCTTTTCCTGGCATCAGCCAATACATCCAACAGCATGGATGCAAGGTAAGCAAAATGAGTTTTTCCTTTGGCGGTGATGGTGAACTTACTTCTACCGTATCTATCATGGGCGCTAAAGAAGAAATTAAGCAGACCGCTATGGCGGCTAATTTAATTGAGCCTACTTTTGACCGTGCAAATAATTTCCAGTGTATCGTTAAAATCGGCGGCAATGTCGCAGGCAGGGTAACATCATGGTCTTTGGATATTGATAATGGCTTAGACGGCGATACTTATACTATCGGCAGCCAAGGTTTCCGCGAGGCTATTTGTGACGGCTTAGTTAAAGCCAGTGGTACGCTGGAAGCATTTTTCAAAGATGCTACTTACCTTACCATGGCGGAGCAAAGCAGCGAAACATCAATGGAGCTTATTATTAAGCAAAGCGATGATTTGCAGATGAGTATTCTGCTGCCCGAAGTGAAATTTGCTCGCACTTCTCCGGGTATTGACGGACCTGCAGGTATTAAGCAGTCGTTGAGTTTTAATGGGTTTTATCAAAATAGCGAACAGGCATCTGCTGTCGTTGTGACTTTGATAAATGCTTACGAAACATATGACCACGACGAAAGCGAATAAGGAGGCTAAATGATGAACGGATACATTTTAGAAGTACGAGCTATGAATTGGAATGAATGGTGCGAGTTTGAAGAACAGCGCGAAAAGATAGTTGCAGAAAATCCTGATGCTACGGCTGGCAAAGTAGGCCGCATTATTAGCAGCTGGATTTTGGAGAAAATATATCCTGGAGCTGCCAAGAAATTGACAGGTGCCGAGGGTATGGCTGTGGTTGACGCAACAATCGCGTTAAGCCAAACTATCCGCAGAGCTGAAATAAAAAACTTGAAGCCCTTGTCCGCTGGCAGTACGAACGAGGAGCCTACTGCAAAGACTGCCGAAAAATAAATCCGAAAGCAAAATGCCAGGAATGCGAGTATCGTGCTCCTGATGTGCTTGAGGGAAATAAGGAAATTGTTAAAATCAGGCATTTAACAATCAACTGTATTCGTTATGTCATTGGTTTAGGCGGTGTAGCAGCTATGGGTTTCGATTGGTCGGGAATTGAGGCAATCTGCCGCATGAGTAGAATTCGAATGAATAGACCAACGGTAGAAAAGCTGCGCATTTTAGAAGATGTAACTTTAAAATACCTAAACAAGAAAAAGGAAGGTGATGCTCATGGCTAATGTAGCCGAAACAAGGGTAAAAATTTCATTAACGGACGCCATGAGCGGCGGCCTTAGGAATATTAAAGGAAATCTTGATGCTGCAAATAGTTCTGCTGTAACCTTAAAGTCTACTTTTTCTTCTATGGTTTCTGCCGGCGCTGGTATTGCTGCCGGAATGGCTGGATTCGATAGTATTGGTAATAAATTAACCGAAATTATCGGCAAAGCCGTCGATTATAACAAAACCATAGAAACTAACAGCATCGGTATGGCTGGCATTTTGACTAGTATGACGCAAATTGGCGGCAAGCAGCTTGAATGGAATCAAGCGCTTAGCATAAGTCAAAATATTATGAAGTCCTTAAATCAGGATGCATTGCGCACCGCTGCAACGAGTGAGGAACTTATAAATACGTTTCGTGCCTTACTTGCTCCTGGTTTGGGCGCAGGCATGGATATCAGCCAAATCCAAAAGCTGACTACCGTAGGCACCAATGCTGTTAAATCTTTGGGATTAACCGGCCCTCAAATCATTCAAGAACTGCGCGACCTCGTGCAGGGAGGTATCAGACCTGCAAGTAGCACGCTAGCTACATCCTTAGGCATTACTGATGCTGACATTAAAGCTGCCAAAACATCCAGTGAGGGATTGTTTAAATTTCTCATGGATAGAATGAAAGGCTTTGACCAAGCTTCAAATGAAACTGCCAAGACCTTTGCCGGCTTAACCGATCAGGCTAAAACCGGCCTTACCATGGCGCTAGGCAACGAGCTGAAGCCGTTTATGGATGAGTATAAATCCATAATGGGTGGGCTATCTGCGCAGATTATCAATCCGCAGACAAATGAAATCTCGCAAGAATTATCTGAAAGCCTGCGTATTGGCGCTGCGCACACCATGAATATGTATGGCGATTTAAAAGATGTTGCAGGAATTATAGTTGACACTGTTGCGCCAGGCGCAAAATTAGCAGCGTCAGCGCTAGGTTTTGCGGCTGATAATACCAAAGCTATAGCGCTAGGCGTTGCTGCATGGAAGATTGGCAATAAGGTATCGGAAGTCCAAAATGCTATGCTTACGTGGACTAGCTATGGGCAGAAAGTCCAGCAGGCAGCGCAGTTGGAAATGCAAGCAGCTAATCAAGCAGCGTCTGTGGTTAGCCGAGCAGAAACTCGTAAACAGCAAGCTTTGAGAGAAAGCAAAGTTGTGCAGCAGGGATTTTCTAAATTGATTTCTCAAAACCAAGGTGCGCTGGCTATCGAACTAAAGTTAGCTGCTCAATATTATGAGAGGTTGGGATTATCTGCAGAACAAGCAGGTAGATTACAGTACCAAGCCGCCAAACAAGCGGCTAGAGGCCACGCAGAACTAACACAGCAAATACTGACACTGCAAGAACAGCATATCCTTGCAAGTAAAGCCGCAGAAAAGCACGCCGCTTTGCTAGGTAAGGCACAAACAGCTGCTGGTATGCTAGGCGGCGCCGCTGCGGCATTAGGATTAGTATTGCAAGGTGTGGCATCTGATACTGATAGTTGGGCATATAGCACAGGCAATTATCTTGTGCAGGCAGGTTTAGCGGTTGAGGGTATAGCTATGCTGTTGCCTTACTTAGATAAGCTGGTAGCCGGATATAAAGCTGTGGCTGCCGCTAAAGCTACCGCAGGCATGACTGCTGCCGTTGCTGGTGCTGGCGCGCTTGCAATAGGCGCTGGCGTTGGCGCATTGGCTGCCGGTGCTTATGCGTATATGAACGACTTGTCTGCAGATGATATATATGAACGTTATTTTGGCACTAAAAAGCCGGATAATACTGCAGATTTCAAAAAACTCAATGATACGTCTACTTCTAGTTCAAATTTAAATCCCAATAGTTTAGAGGTTAATGATTTTGGTGGTAAAACTGATGCAGCGGCTGAGAAAAAAGCGGCTGCCGCGGCAAAAAAAGCCGAAACTGCTGCTAAAAGAGCAGAGCAACGCCTGCAGAAGCAAATGACTTCTATCAGCAAATTACAAGCTGACTTAAATCAGAAAATCCTTGAAGCTACTGGTGAAGCTGCGGAGATATCTCAAGGTAAGCTGACGCAGGAAATCAGCAAAATGCAGGCTAAACTACAGGAAGCCAAGGTTGCTGGCGTCAGCAATGAAGAAATTGCTAAAACAGAAGAACTGATAAGCAAATATAAGGATTTGCAGACGCAACTAGCCAATAATGATGCTGTTATGCAAGCTCACGATCAACGAATGAGTCTTATCCAAGCATGGCAGGATGCAGAGATTATTGGTAATCAGCGCGCGGATGAGCTGCGCCGGGAGGAGCTGACCGGTTATCAGGAGCACTTACGGGAGATGTTGGCTACTCAACAGCTTAATACTGAACAGCGCCTGCAGATTATGCAAGAATTGGCCGATGCACATGTCGCTATTGAGTCCACATTGGCGAGCGATATGCAGCACGCTTGGGATACTGCATTAGATTATATTCGCAACAAAACCTTTGACCAGCAAGCAACCATTCGCAGCGGTATTGATGAGATACTGGGAGAGTTTACCAATTTCGGGCAAAATATGCTGACCGAAAGTAAGTCTATCAGTGAGCGTTTTGATGATTTGTTTAAAAGCCTTGCTAACTCCATTATTAACACCATGATGAAAGTGATCATGCAGGGTTTAATCATGAAATCCATTATGGGAATTTTTGGTATGGGTGGTGGCGGAGCTAGCGCAGATGCATCATATTTTAGTTCTTATAAAAATAGTTCTTATTTAAACGACCCAAACTGGATTGAATGGACTCCTAAGTATGCTGACGGCGGCGTTGCATCCGGCTGGTCTATCGTAGGCGAGCAAGGTCCAGAGCTGGTAAATTTTGGTCAGCCTGGACGTGTTTATACCGCAGAACAAACTGCTGCCGCGCTAGGAGCTGCTGGACGTAACGGGGTTGAAAGGGTAAATGTTGTTATTGAGAACAGAAGTGGGCAACAAATGAAAGCTGTGCAGTCCACATCTCAAATAAACGGAAAAGAAATGATTATAAATATTATTATGGACGCTATCGCTACAAACGAGAACGGAATTAACAATATCTTGAAAGGAGCGGTTGCTAATGCTTGATTTTCCGGAATCTATTAGCGCTCCTGATTACCCTTTGCAGGAAGCGCTTGAAGACGCTGTTTTGCGTAGCAATATGGAAGACGGCACAGTAAAGACGAGGCCTAAATTTACACGAAACAGAAAAACATTTGAAATTAAATGGGGACACATGACTGATGTACAAAAGCAGGCATTTGAAAATTTTTATGTCAGCAGTCTGAAAAATGGAAGCCTACCGTTTAACTGGATTCATCCGCAAACAGGGAAAGCCTATGTAGTCGTTTTTAGTGAGCCGCCAAGTATGGCTTTGACGATTTTGCATTACTGGTCTATTAATGCAAAACTACGGGAGATTTAATCATGCTAAAGTTATCGCCAGCGGCTATTTTGGCCGCAAATTCCATTTGTAGTGACGCTGCCTGGGTAATTTTGCTTGAGATTATTTTGCCTAACGATCCTGACCATATTTATATTGCGCGAAATAACGAGGATGTTCTCTGGAATGGGCAGACCTGGCAAGCATTCCCGTTTGAAATCAGCGAAGCAAAGAGTGATGATAAGGGAACTTTGCCGACGTTGAATGTTGATGTAGATAATACTACGAGAGATTTAGAGTATTATTTACAAAAGGGTAATGGCGGTACAGGCGGTAAAGTAGTTTTAAGGTGTGTGCTTGCAACAGAGCCGGAAAGCGACATAGCAGAATTCGAAGAGTATTACTCTGTAAAAAGCACGACTGTAACGGAAAAAGCAATACGTTTTTCTCTAGGCAATGCCTATCCGGCTCAAAGCAGACGGCCTTGGGATAGGTACATGAAAAATTATTGTCCGTTTAAGTATAAAAGTACTAAATGCGCAGCAACTTCTACGCTTACTTCTTGCAATCATACGCTTGCAGATTGCAGAAAGCGAGAAAACAGCAAACGCTTTGGAGGATTCCCGGGTATTCCGCAAGGAGGCTTATATGTATAAAACCATAGATTATACCGACCTTATCGGTAAGCCGTTTGAACAGGACGGTAGAGGTCCTGCCGCCTATGATTGCTATGGACTTACTAAAGAGGTATATAAACGATTTGGCAAAGAAATCGGCGAATATTGGTGCTGTGTTGAAGATAAAGAAAAAATAAACACCATATACCGCGGAGCTGTAAGTAATGGCAATTGGCGAGAGGTTGATTATAAACATGGAGAAGATATTCCGGTACCTGCGCTCATTGGCTTACGGTTCAATGCTCCACCGGGAATCGTTAATCATACTGGCGTATATATTGGTAACGGTATGTTCATCCACACTAGGGAACGAATAGGAGTATGTGTTGATAGATTAGACAGTCCTATCTGGCGTAGACAGATAGTGGGAATTTATGAGTATATAAGGTAAAAAGGCAATGGTTAAGGTAGTTTTTATAAAAAATCCTTTTAGTCCTGCTCAGGGCAGGGTTATAAAAATTTCTGAAGTTGCCGGGCGTCCATTGTCTTTTTATATCAGTGAATATGTAAATCTATTGCCTGATGGAAGCGCAAGGGTGCAGCTTAACGGCCGCACTATAATTAGACCGATTGCTACAGATATGGAGCAGATTGTTCCGAGTCAAGCGTTCATCGTTGTTATGCCAATGGTTGAAAAAGGCGGTAAAAATCCTCTAGGACTAATAGCCGCTATTGCTTTATCTGTTGTTGCAATGGGTGTAGGCGGTTTGGTGGCTACAGGTACTTGGGGAAGTTTTGCAGGTGCAAGTGCTCTTGCGGCCATGGGCGGTTATGTTGCTGCGGCGGCAGTAATGTTTATCGGCGGCCCGCTAGTTGCTAAATTGACGGCTCCTAACACAAGCCTTGGCAAGTATTCCGGAGAAGAAGATCCCACTTACAGCTGGAACGGCGTGCAGACTATGGAAGGCGTATCTAACGGTATAGCTGTTACCTATGGCACTGTCAAATCCGGCGGTCAGAGCCTAGTTAAATTTACTGATAACGACGGTAATGACCAATATTTTAATTGGTTGGTCAGTGCCGGCGAGGGACCGTTAGAAATAAGTGATATAAAAATCAATAATAATCCTGTTGAAAACTACGAGAATGTGGTTATCAATATACGTTCTGGCACTAACGACCAAGATTGCATTGATAATTTCAACGATACCATTCAGTCAAAGGCGCTAAATTACGAACTCAATAATAATGAGTGGCGTACAGACGTTACTGACGGCAACAGTGCGGAGGGCATAATTGTAGATATCGAATGCGCACAAGGTCTTTATCATACCGAGGATAACGGCAATTTAAGTACGGCTTGGGTTGATGTGAAAATAGAGTGCGCTTTAGTCGATACCGATAATTGGATTAAAATAACCACTGGTTATCCGGATGTAAAAAATAATCCCGTTAGTGCCGTAATGAATACATCTAGCGGAACTCTTGGCAATTATACCGTAACAGTCGGCTACGAGAATAATCGCCAGGTTGCATATGTTGATGACGATGGATATGAGTATACCGAAGAAAACCCACATTACCAGCAATACAGCATAACCGTAAAGTCTCACACAAAAACCGGAAAATTGTTCAAGGCTTATCCAAGTTGGACAGGGTATTTTGCTCCTAATTCTGCCGGTATGATAAATGTGGGGCAGTTTTCCTTTGACAAGCAAATCATGCAATCTAAAGGAGCTGGCTATAGCACAACCTTAGAGGTATACCAAAACGGGCGCATCAGCGGGGCTAAGCTAGGGGCAGTGCGTAAGCAGTTCCGTATTGACCACCTGCCAATGGGGCAATATAAAGTTCGCGCTACAGTAACTGCTCGCAGTGCATCTGTTAGCAGTACTAGGGACGGCGTGAAAACTTACTGGACCATGCTGAGTACGATTGTATATGATGACTTTGTGTATCCTAATATTGCCCTAATCGGTATCCGAGCTAAGGCTACCAGCCAACTGTCCGGCGGTACGCCACAACTATCTTTCTTGAAGACTAGGAAAAATGTGTGGGTGTTTAATACTCATACTCAGGCATACGAGGAACAGCCCGCTAATAATCCAGCTTGGGCTTGTTATGATTTTCTGCATGGCGCACAGCAACTAAAGAATATTCACACTGGTGCGGATGTGATTGAAGCTAGAGGCGTTCCATCTGAATTGATATTGTATGATCAGTTTAAAGCTTGGGCGGAAAACTGCGATAAGCTTGGATTGAAAATCAATATAGAGATAACTCAGCAATCCGGTTTTTGGAACGCAATAAATAAGGAACTTGCGTCAGTAGGGCGCGGTATGGTGCTGCAGTTTGGCACACGTTTTGGCTGCGTCTATGACCACAAAACGCAACCGGTACAGCTCTTTAACATGGGAAATATTATAAGCGGCAGTTTTAGTTTAGCGTATCTTAGCACGGACGATAGAGCGAATGCCGTTGAAATAAGCTTCAATAATGCGGCTAAAGATTACGAGAAAGATACCATAACAATTTACGGCGATAATTATGACTCATTGGATATCGTCAACAATCCTACCCAAATAGAGATGCATGGTATTACAAGTTATGAGCAAGCATTTCGCGAGGGTAAGTATCAGTTGATGTGCAATAATCTTTTGCAACAAACTTGCTCTTTTAAAGCTGACGTTGAAGCGATTGGCTGTATGGTAGGCGACTTGATACTCGTGTCGCATGATGTGCCACAGTGGGCTTTTAGTGGTCGTATTAGTCGTATTGATGGATTAAGTGTTGCGGTGGTTCCGTTGGATATCGACGATATAAATGCAGACTTTTCTTATGCGCTGATGATTCGCACTAAATCCGGCGGGCTATATACATATCAGGTAAACGGTATTCAAGGCGTTTATGGTGAGGTACATATTACCATTCAAGGCAATTTTAGCTCTGATGATACGCCGCAAGCGGGAGACCTTTTTTCTTTAGGAAAGGTAGATGCTACCGCTAAACCGTTTATCGTAAAAAGTATTACGCGCAGCAGTGATTTAGAACGGACAATATCAGCATTGGAGTACGCGGAAGGTGTGTTTGAAGAAAATTACGATATTCCGCAGCCGGATTATTCGCTCGCAGAAGAGCCGGAAATAGAAAATGTAATCAATTTAGAAGCTTATCAAATTGCTTACAAAAACGCGGCAGGAACCCAGTTGAGCAAAATGTTTGTATCGTGGCAACTTCCTGACGGAGCGCAGGCAGATTATTTTAATGTGCTTTTGTCTGACAATGGAGGCTATTCGTGGCGCATGGCAACAACCACGATGGATACGGAAGTTGAATTAGATACTCAACCATTTACTGAGTATTACGTCAAAGTAATATCTTACTATAGGTTAAAACAAAGTAGTGGGGCTATTACAGGTCCGATATCTGCCGGCATAGATGTATTACCGCCAAACGTGGATTTGCTTGACCATGAGCAGGTTGCTACGGGAACAAGAAGGTTTTGGTGGAATTTTACTTATCCTAATCCCAATGATATAGCAGGTTTTGTCTTTAGATATAATCAAGGTAATATTATTACGTGGGATACTGCCATACCTTTGCATACTGGTGTTGTTACACAGCAGCCGTTTGAGATCGAAGCGTTGCGTCAAGGTATTCACACGGTAATGGTTAAGGCGGTTGATTATGCTGGGCAATACAGTGCTGATGTTGCGTATGCGATTTTAAACCTTGAAGACCCGCTCGAGGATAATGTGCTGTATAAAGTTGATGTTGGTGCCGATGACTGGCGGCAAACGGTGCATAATGGCGTCATTAACGAAAATGGACAAATGGTAGCAAAAAGCAATGTGGCGTTTTGGTCTTCGCTAGATGCGCCATTTTGGGTGAAGCCGGAAGATGCATTTTGGCAGGAACGTTATTCAGAATTCGTGTTTGATTACCAAACGCAAGTGCCTGCGAGCGGTCAGTTTTGGCTTAGGTATGAAATAACAGGACCAGCGCGCATTGAGTACCGTATTGTGGGTAAAGGGTATTTCTGGACTTCATCAGATGCGCCATTTTGGAACGGAGATGCTGATTGGGCTTTTTGGGCAGATGATACCACTATGTTTAAACCATATACAGGTAAAGTGCTTGTTAATGCTGGAGACATGATCCATATTCGTGTCATTGCTCCTGAGAACGTAACGGAAGCGACGGTTGTCAAGAGCGTGCTGTTTATAGTGGATGTGCCAGACAAGGAAGAACACTTTGAGAACATTACTGTTCCGGTAGCTGGATTGGTACTGCCAGTACGCACACCAAATTATTATTCGACGGCGGTGAGAATTGATGCCGTGCAGGGAAATGCAACTGCTGTGGCACGAGCCGTGGTAATAACGCGTAATCCTTGCAAGATACAACTTTTAGATATAAATAATAACCCTGTGGCAGCGACTGTAGATGTCACTTGGCAAGGCTTTGTGAAAGAGGTGGTATAAATGTCATCTGAAGCTATGAAAGAATTTATACGGTTTTCGGATATTTTTAGGATTTACGCCCAGCAGGGTGGTGTGGCAAACCCAAATGCTACTACCATGCAGGCAATGCAGTCATTATTTTTAAATTGGAGCGATACGATTTATCAAATTATCCAGCATTTTTGGCAGCCGCAAAAAAGTTATCAACTTAATCAGGTAGTGTGGTCACCAAGTATGCCAAACGGCACAATCGCAATATGTATCCAAGCTGGTACATCAAATGGTACAGAGCCGACATGGCCAACCTTAGTAAACGATACCGTGGATGACGGAAGTGTTACATGGAAGCTTGTTGAAGAAGCACCTCAAACATTACCTGCTAACGGCGGCACAGCTGATCTTGCTAATAACGCCCAAAAGTTAGGTAATCAATTACCATCGTATTACGCAACAGCCACAAGTGTTAATGCTAAAGCACCTTTGGCAAGTCCGACTTTTACAGGTACGCCAAAGGCGCCTACTGCGGCGGCAGGAACATCAAGCACTCAAATTGCAACAACTGCGTTTGTAATGAATGCAATTGCTGCTATTACTTCTCAAGGCAAGATTGTTGCCTATAATTTAGCGCAGAACGGCTATGTAAAATTGGATATAGGATTAATTCTACAGTGGGGA
>ULSP01038753.1_pt1 | contig 35890 bp, 56 predicted proteins | sample 1956811 | NCBI WGS metagenome assembly ULSP01 (sample SAMEA4835711, study PRJEB28245) | human gut metagenome | biome: gut microbiome; material: fecal sample | place: Denmark | collected 2008
ACAAAGCGCAGAAACACCAACCAGCACGCACACCAGACGACGCCAAAGCGACGGAGAAGCCAGCTTTACAACCAGTTCCGCTACCAGCTGTCGTGGATACTTTAGCTGGCCAGCAAACTGCTGAATCATTAGCGATTGCAGTATCTTCAATATATTCCCAGTGCCAACTTGTATTAGCACCCTCAACTGCCCACTTCAAAGTCAAATCAGCTTGCTTTGTATAGTCAGAAGAAATTGTTCCATTAGTAGTAACTTTTGACTAATCATGGCAAGTATAGCAATCAAACATATAGTTTGTATCATCTTTGCTCCATTGCCACAATTCATCTGAAATAATCAGATAAGCACCATTCTGGAACTCAATCTTCTGGAGCAAGCCAGGTTCAAAACCATTGGTGTAATTAGTTGCGCTACCATCATAACCCAATACGTTGTCATTATATCCAGAGTGATAAGGCATAGAAGAAATCATCGTTTCACTCGCAACAGTGTCAAAAGTTGTTCCGCCATTATCAATATTAACGGCTGTATAAGAAGTATCATCAATGGTGACTGGCTCCAAACTTTTAACTTTCTTCATTGAAACCAGGCTTCTCATGGCGCTATCGCCACGATCGATAGAGTCACCTTTCTTACCAACAATAACAGTTGAACCAACTTTAATATTTGCACCCTGCGCGGTAGTAACAATAATACGTTCTACGCCTGTTTCACCAACAGGAGTAGTATATTGCCAGCTATAGTTTGAACAACCTTCAATAGTTCCAGAGTTGCCTTTCTTAGCATACTTTAACTTCATCATAATATCAAGGAACTTGATAAGGTTGCCACTCGCACCAGAGTATTGGCTGCCACGCTTGCGCCATAGGGCAACGCCAGATTGATGAGAAGTAAAATTAATTGCAGGAAGATTAGTGCCAACAGTGATGGTTCCATCTTTCATGCCAGCATAATACTTCGGATTAGCAATAAACTCATGGACAACACCATCTTTTGATGTACCTTGCGGCCAACGATGCCAAGTTTCATCAGGAGTTGATTTGAGTTCGACGAAATGATAACCTTCACTGGTATATTCATGCCAATAAGTATTCTTTTGAAGAACCCAAGTCAAATGCTCGCCAGAACGAACGGTAGCAATGTCATCAATTAATTCAACAGCATAGATAGTAATTGAACCGTCAGAATTATGCTCACCAGATGCTTCGATGCACCAGAACTCTGGCTTGAATGCGAAGTCATCTTGACCAAGAACTGCGTTAGTTGAAGGAGTGCAAGTCATGCCAACAGAATCGTCAATATACTCGCCATTTGCACTATTTGAAGTAGCAAACAAAGGTAGCTTGGTACCATAAACCTTACTGCTGGTAAGGACATTTCCAAACCAACACTCAAGCATTTGAGTACGGGTGGAGGTACCTTCAACCCAATTTTTCTTCCACCATTCTTGGAACAAGCCGTTGACTTGAGCAACAGAAGTCGCATTGCGAACGGCTTGAGCATAAACACCATCAATCATTCCGTCAACTTCAGTTTTGGTGTAAACTTTGGTTGAATCTGCGGGAGTATAGCCAAGAGCAGAGGTGATATTATCAGTAGTGACAGTTGCATCAGAGCCTGGATCTCCTTTGTCACCCTTTACACCCGGAATACCTTGTTCTCCTTGGACACCCTGCACTCCTTGAGGACCTTGCGGACCTTGTATACCAGCCGCGCCGGACAAATCAGTGACAAAAGTAAAAGCACTCTCGCCTTTTACATAGAGCTTTGCATTATCTTCATCTGCAACATTGCCAGTGTTAATAAGAACAAAATCACCAGTAGAAGTATCAGTACCGCCAAAATCAGCATTCATCGCAGCAACAGAAACATAAATTTTCTTTATACTGAAAGGATCGCCTTTCTCGCCTTTTGGACCTTGGATGCCTTGCTTACCTTGCGGACCTTGTTCACCTCGGGCGCCTGCAGCACCAGTTTCACCTTTTTCACCTTGGATGCCTTGCTTACCTTGCGGACCAGCTGGTCCAACTGCACCAGTTTCACCTTTTAGTCCTTGAGGACCAGCTGGGCCGACATTGCCAGTATCTCCTTTCTCACCTTGAGCACCTCTTGGTCCTTGGATACCTTGAGGGCCAATAGGGCCAGTTTCACCAGTTGCTCCTCTTTCTCCCTAAATACCTGGCGCGCCTTGCTCGCCTTTTTCACCCCTGTCGCCCTTTGCACCTTTAAGACTTGCAAGCCAGGCTACTTCTGTGCCTTCAAATCCATTTTTAACTGCAATGGCGTAAGCGGTTACTGCGCCTAAATCTATTCTTTTACTCATGCGTAGATTACCTCCAGCTTACCATCATCGGAAATTCTGAAACTGATTTCATCAGTCCCTTCGGCAATAACGGCGTACAAGTGTCCATCGTTGCCACTCTCAAAAGAGACATAGCCAACTCCACCTGTATCGCCTTTATCACCTTTTGGACCAGTTAATTCTTTCTTTTGCTCCGCAGTGAGATCGTTCCAAGTAAATGGGTCACCTTTATCGCCTTTCTCACCTTTCGGTCCAACCGGTCCTTGTGGTCCTATATGGTCAACGTGAGCATCTCTAACCGCCTTGCGAGTCAACGCAAGTGTAATTATGTCCATTAACTCACCCCTTTATATCCACAAATAAATGTCCATCTTCAATATCAAAAGAAACATCTAAGTTTAAATTCTTGACTGCCTATTGAATTTCATTAGCCATCTATTCTCTAAACTCTTGTTTCATTTGCTCTATATCTGCGGCCGTCCAATAATCAACTCCACGCTAAGGAGTTCGCCCCTAGAGTGATTCAAGCCACTTCTCCTCAGTTCCTACATAGCCATTAGCAACAGCAATTTCATAGGCTGAAGCATCACGCGCCAGCGGATTAGATAGCGCACCGGAAATATCACCCGCTGGATTAATTGTGCCAGATATAGAGTTATAATTCGCAATACTTCCGTAAAGTTTCATAAAATCAAATAGGCTTCCATGTCTCTTGATTGTTTAGCATATAGCAAACTGAACCTTCAATAACAAAAGCAACAGAGCCGGGTGCGCAATCAGTAGGAAGACTAGCAATATCATCAACAGAATCGCAAACAAACTCATAATAACTATCTGCACCTTGCTTAAAAGTGCTAAAACCCATAATAGACCTCCTTAAATACAAAATGCAAAACTTGTCCCTAAACTAATATAGGATGGATAAGTTGCATAGTTATTCGCACCGCCAATAGCCCAAAAATATTCATAAAGTTCATTTTCAGCTTGCATTGCGGAACGAGTGTAGTAGACGATGTTTTTATCGCCAGCATATTCTTTTTTAACAACATAGCCAGGATGATCAATATAGTATTGATATTGATTGCCTTCTTCATTGTTAATTTCACTTGTAATATTGTCTTTTGCGACATACTCTCGAATTGAGAGCGGGAAAAGATAGGACTTAGTGGTTTCAGGAGTTGAATTTTGAACCTTGCCACTAATACCAGATTTTTTCATTACCGGGATAATCATTGATTGAAGTTCATTTGGCAGATTGTCATATATTTCGCCACCAGGAGACATTAGCTTGTAAAGATTTGAAGTGCCCCAAGATTGAGGAGTATTTTCTACTTCTGGCTCTAGATTGATAGAATAAAAATCTGGTAAACAAGTAGTTAGTTCAAGAACCATGTGCGGTTTTACATTATTTTCATCTCTATCAATTTGACCTTTGTAAGTTGCTTTTTCCTCACGGCCATCATATATTGCAAGAATTCGAGCAGTGAGAATATGGCCATCCTTCATATGAATAGTATGAGCGTCTCCTTCGCTCCAATTCTATTCTTTCCAAGTGCCCTTTTCAATCCACTTTTTAATTTCAGCCCATGAAGCCGTGGCGAAATCTGCTTTTGGAGTCCAAATAGTTGCGTTTTGAGCGTGGATTTCTTCAATAGGAGTTTCGCCTTTGTAAATGAGCTAAACTCGCTTGTTATTAATGAAGATAGGCATTAGATTGTTGCCTCCCCATCGCTTGAAGTCGGGTCTGATTTTTCAATGATGAAATAAAATGTATTTGGATCTTTTGTAGCAATAGCATTATAAGCATCAATATTCATCACTTGAAATTGACTTGATTTAACATATTCAGTTAATTCCATTTTTCGTGCATCAAGTTCATGGAGTTTCTCACCATTGGAATCCTCGCCAAACCAATAATCTGGTTCGTTAATTGAAACCAAAAGAAATACATCACCAGGATTTAGCTTACATACTTTTTCATTATAGGTAACTGTGTTATTGGTTAGATTGAGCGCGCCATCAAGAGAAGCCTTATCATCAAAAATGTAAGTGACTGGTTTATTTTGAATAGCATTCATTAAATCTGTAAACTGATAATTCATTTTATCAGAAACATCCTTAACGATTTGCTATTGGTCTGCAGCCGTCCAGTAATCAGTACCGCGAATAGGAGTAATACCATCCATACCACGAGGAAGCTAAAAATCAAAAATTGCATTAGTATTTGTACCAACATTAGTTACTTTTGCTTGTCCCGTGGCTGGCACTGTTTTTACTGTGCCAACTTCTACTTTCGCGGCACTACCTTTTAAGGCAGGAACTTCTTGCCAAGTGCTTGTATTTTTATCATATAGCTGCATTATAGGCATAGGTTAGTCCTCCTTAAAATAAGATTTTGCTTGGGATTTAGCCCAAGCAACAAAATCGCGGTAGTCTTGATATTTTTTAGTCATGCCTTCTGCGATATAATCATTGATAAAATTGTTTTCATCGTCATAGGTATAACGAGTGTGAATAATATTCACAAGTAATTCTGGATAAGAAGATGCGCTAAATGAATCACGATAGCTAGTGAAATCAAAACCATTATCAGTTTCAATAATGTCCGCGCAAATGCGACAAGAAAAACGATTAGCTGGTAATTGCTCAATAATATCTTGAGGGCGAATTTCGCTTGTTGCTTTTGATATTCTCATTTCAATCACCTCTTAAAAACTACGAGCCAAACGAGAACCAATGTCTCTATTTGTTTCACTAAAAGTACGAGTACAATTCCAGTGGAATAAGCCCGCACGCAAATTGGTAGAATAACCACCGCCATAAACTGGCAAGGTATAATCTGCGGTTGGAGCATTATAATAGTCGCCATAATTACTATCGCTATCGCCAGCAGTGACTACTTCGCTAGGCAAACGCATCCAAGGATTAGCTTCATTATAATTCAATTTAGTAATAAATCCGCTTAAAGTTGGAATAGTACCAACGGCTTGAACGTAACTTGAATTAATTGAATTACTCCAACGAGTCCAATCGTCGCAATAGTATACACGAGAATTGTTCAGAATAATACCATCAGCATATTCAAGTAAATTACCGTAAGGGTTTTCAATTCCACGATAAGAAAAAGCATTTTTAACAATACCAGAATAAGGCTTAATGCCCTTTGAATCTTCGGTAATGGTTAAACCATCGGTCAAACCGCAATCAGAAACAGTTTTAGAATTAACCAAACCTTCTGCTATTGACTAAATATTGCGAGTAGCAAATTCAATAGTCATTAGCATCTGAAGTCCATCGGTGCGGTCTGCAAGTCCAGCTGGATGCCAATTATCACCTAATCCAAGAGCAGCAGTTCTAAATGCTTCAATGGTGGTTGAACTTTGAGGAGTAACGCCAGTTTGAGAACGATTAGTGTCACTGGTCTCGTAACGGGCATATTCATAATAGTCTGCTTCGGTTCCATCAGGACGAGCAAACATTTTTGCGACACGGTATCCTGCTTTTTTATAACGGCTAATCATCCAAGTTTCATAGGTATCATCAACAGTGACCTTGACATAATACTTTGGAATTTTAACCATCGTTTGCGCAGCCTCGGCAGCATTATCAGAATCAGTTACAATGCGAATATCTGACCAAGGATAAATATCATCGAAGCTATTCTTAGGCATAACGAGTTTACTACCAATGGCAGCTACTAAACCAGTATCCTCGCCATAAGTTGCAATGTTATTCTTGATTACTACACGCTCACATGATGGATCTGATGATTCAATTAAAAATCGGATGCCATATTCTGCTTCTTCTGAGCGCGGATAAGATAAAGTGATTGTACGAGTCTATGCAGCTCGCGCAATATATTGTAAACTATCCGCGGCAGGTTCATATCCTTCAACTTCAGCGCCACTGATAAAATATTTATGTCCATTTAAAACATAAATAGTCAAACTGGTTCCATTCCATTCAAAAGTAGATATGGTATCAGTTGTTACATCATGAAGATAAATTTCAGTGCCTTTAAGAGTTGCATTATCCGTGCCACGCACAATGATATTTACACATTCACTAACAATTCCGTTGACAGTTTCTTCAAGAGTGACCCATGACGTACCTTTTGAAGTTACAACGGGAAATAACTGAGTGCCATTTTCAATTTTGGCTGGAAGTTGGACTTTAGAATCAAGTTCCTTTTGAAGTCCAGGAATATTGGCAATATCAATTGTGGTAGCCGATTCTTCTACTGATGAATCAATCCAAACAAGTTTCTCTTGGTCAATTTCTGGCTCAGTTGGGCCATAATAAACACCAGAATCGCCAGTGTCACCTTTGTCGCCTTTCTCGCCTTTAAGTTCTTTACGCGCTGAGGCTGGAACTTCATTCCAAGTGAGAGGGTCGCCTTTGTCGCCTTTGTCGCCTTTATCTCCTTTAGCTCCTTGGATGCCCTGGAGACCTTGCGGACCTTGGATACCTTGCAGTCCTTGGATGCCTTGAATGCCCCGGTCACCTTTATCGCCTTTTTCTCCTTGAGGACCTTGCTCACCTTGCTCTCCGCGCGCAAACTAAAGATTAGACGCATCTGCAAAGAAAGCCCAAGGAGAACTTTCATAAGAATAATAGATTGATTTATTCTCAGCAACATAAGCGAAAATAGCTTCGTCATAACCGGTAACAGGAGTGATGGCATTTAATTCATTAAGAGTAGACAAGAAGTATTTAATGTTGTAATTAACTCCAGGGACACCACGTTTACCAACGGGACCGGTTTCACCTTTGTCACCTTTCTCGCCTTTTGGACCTTGGATGCCTTGCACGCCAGGGATACCTTGGGGGCCGGTTAAACCTTGGATACCTTGAGCGCCACGTTCGCCTTTCGCGCCAGTGGCACCAGTTAAGCCTTGAATACCGCGAAGTCCTTGTGCGCCTTTGTCTCCCTTGTCGCCTTTATCGCCTTTTGGACCTTGGGCACCTTTTTCTCCACGGTCGCCTTTTTCACCTTTGAGCGCACCCATTCCTTGAAGAGTATCGTCGATATATTTTCGGAGAGTTCCGAAAAGGAGTATATCCATTGCGATTTCCTCCTATAAAAAATTTTGTTCTAAAATAAAAGTGCCCTCTAATATGGAGAGCACTAACATTAAGAATTTTATATAATTAATAAAGAATTAAAGTAATTCTAAAACTATAATTACCAGTGTGCTATGTAGAGTTCTGATAATCACCTAGATTGGCAGTTGCTTCATAAATACGTCCAACTCTTAGATGTCCATTAATTCCAGTTAATCTAACATAAGGACTATATCCTTCTTCGGCAGGAATTACTCCTTTGCCCAATAGGGGGGAAACAATTAGCTGTTGGTTTATAATTGCTTTTACCAGTTAGACTTTTTGCGTCTTCTGTTAAGCCATTGCCGCTTAGCCAATCAAAAGCTGAATTTGAGCTAATGCTATGCTAATGTCCTACAAATGTAATTTCAACAAGAAAAGAACCATCTTGATATTTTGTAATTACATTAGTCGCAAGTTGGCCAAAATTGTAATTGTAAATTCCTAAGCCGGTAACAAATTTTGATTTATATAACGGCGAAGATAAAATTGTTGAATTAAATTTGTCACCAACCGCTTTACTTTCTGCTACTGCACCCGATTGAGTCAATGTTGAATCAATAACGGGGGGGGGTAGTTCTTGGAATATTACCCATAACTATCTCCCTTTAACTAACAGTTAAATTTGAATTACCCCATAGTACATAAGTTGTTCCCCAGCCACCCTCATTGGTATGACATGAAATAGTGCCATTGGAATGAGAAACTGTCCCAGAACCATGGATGGTTCCTGTTGAAATAGAACCATTAGGTCCTCTCCAAACAAGAGTAAAGGCAAACAAACCGCCACCCTAATCAATCATATAAACAATAAAATATTGTCTATAATATTGACCACTTGTATCCTCATTTGCAGTTATGTGAAATGCGCTATCAGAGCCATTCATGTAAAAATTATGCCATTGGATTCCGCCTAAACCGTTAGATAAATTTGCTATTGAATTATTTAAAGAATTAATTTTATTGCCCACCACTTTGGCATCAGCTGCCTTACCAGATACCGTTAAACTACTATCTGGGGGGCACCAAAATTAGGAATTTGCCCCATAAAAATCATCCTTAATATTTAATTACTATTTTATTATATCATCAATAGAAAGAAAAGTCAAACTGATGATTAAGCCGTTCGTTTCCAAATGTATACGACAAGATAAGGAGGCATGTTGTTATGTGCGGAGCCACCACCAGTATTGGCTATTGGCTCACCTGTCATTAAATTAGAAGTAGTAATAGTTCCATCAAAAGCCGTAGAACCAACTTTTCTTTTTGCAGCAAGCATGAACTAAGTATCTCCGACCCATGAACCACCTGCTGAATCAGCATTAAGCATAGAAAAATAGTTACTTCCATAAGAAGTAGTTTTTAAATTATGTTGATGACTGGGCATTTCTTGGATGGAAAGTGTATGACTCGCTTCTCCGCCCGTTGTACCCACAGAATAACCCGTGCCCTATCCAAGCAAAAATCTTCCTTGAATCTATTCCCAAGTACCACCAAATAACTTTTCAGGATTTGTACTATTTACACTCATATAAATCGAGCCAACTGGATAAATTAAATTTATTATTTCACTAATAATATCATTATGAAATGAGTCGAGGTTTGTAGCCCCCCTAGATAAAGTACCCATAAACTTATACCTCTTGACTAATCATTTCTTCCATAAAAGTGTATTGTCCAAAGTAATCTGGCACACCATTCTCAACAGCAAGCATTATCCTTTCACTTTTATCTGTATAATAGTATCCAGCTTTAACTTCCATACCTTCTTTCCAATATAAAGGTCTTTCTTGAGTGCCAAAAGCATCTGGATCAGCTACCATTTCCCAACCAAATCCCGCTTCATTATTATACATTGGAGACCATTTATAGCCTACCTTAGGTGATTCGGTTGGATAAGCGGCAGTGGGTATGGCATTAAGCAACAGCTCAAGTTTTTTTTCTTGAGAAATTGAAGTATCATTTGGCTTAATCGCGGCTTGCTGCTATGCAATCAATTCGTCGATGGTGTATTTATGATACTTTTCAACGGTCTCAATTACATCCTCAGCAGGAACTTCCATCCAACAACCTTCTGGATCAAAATCCGTTATACTACCTTCAAGAAAAATTCGTCGAGCCTCTTTATGCCCGATAACTTTTCCTTCAATATAAATTTTGCCTTTTGTAAGGTCTGGATTCTCAATTATTTCGCCAGTTAATTCATCATAAATCATACCGCTTCTCTAACCACCCAATAGACCCATATGTCACTAGTTGGTTTAGTTGTAGTATAGGTCATAATTTTATTTGTTCCACTTGTTGAATAACCATCATTGATTATACCCATTGCTTGCGCATATGCTGCATCAGTTGATGCTGTACCGCTCGGTAAGAAGAAACCAGGAGTCAAGAATATACTTGATGCAGTCAAATTAGCATTGCCATTAGATACTTTAGAAGTAGTTACTTCTTGACGATAACTATATCCACCAGAAGATACCGCTTTCCAACCCGAAGCTAAATACTTTGCGCGATAAACTGCGCAGACGCCATTAATTTTAGTATAAATATTGCTATCATTAATTGCATCGTTGACAATAGAAGTGATGTTGGATTTTAAATCATCTATCGCTTTATTTACTGCGGAATCAACAATAGTGCCAACACCTTGCGCGCTAACCATTGAATCATAACCACCAGACAGTCGTGCGTACCAATAGATGTCAATATCTATTGATGGTTTCTCGAATACTAAACAAGTAATTTGACCACTGTCATTTGGAGTACACTTACCTGCCGCAATCATGCCAAGAGCATCCTAACGCTGCTCGTTTGTTACACGATTTTCAGTTTGCGCGGCCTTAGGTTCAGATAATGTAAAATCTGCTTTGATTGCAGGACCACCATCTTGTGCAGTAATTGCAACTGTCTAAGACCAAGTGCCATTTACACTATCAGCAATCCATCCATCTTTCTTATAGGTTCCTTTGTACAAGAAAAGAACATTAGCAGCATTTTTAACTTGTGAGGTGACTTGAGTTTTGCCATTGCCACAATAAATATTACCCGCACTATCAATGCCAATCTCACCATAGGCAAGAGTAGAAGGCGTCGCGGCAGTTGCACTACTTGATTGTCCACCGCCTTGGCGTTTCATTTGGATGGCCATTAAACTTCACCTCACTTTAATTTCGCGCGGACTAGTTTGATTGATTCGTCTGTTGAGTTTTCAACAGCAAAGCCAACAGATAAATAAAGAAGTGACGGATTGTCTTTTTCTCTATTGAACGCGCGCCCAATACCAGGAATAGAAGTAGGAATTATATCCTAACCTTTTCGAATAGGACCAAGAACTTTAACTCTACAACGTCCCGCCAAACCAACTGGAATATATTTAGAAATGTTGTAAGAATAAAAATCTTGCCCTTCAGGTGGATTTTCACCACCAATTAAAAAAGCATATTCGTTAGAATGAATTCCAACAACTCGACAAGAATCAATAGTGGCTTTAACGTATTGTTCTTGGTCAACAGAATCATCAAGAGCGATGATGTCGCCAGGCTCCGTATCTTCTCCGCGAGGGAAAAATTCAGCATAATCGTTATAGACAGCATTATAGGCACGATTGAAAGTTGAATAGCCATTAGTGTCAAGAAGTGTAATACTTTTAAAAGCACCATTGCTTACTTTTCTACCACCAATCCTTAAACTATGATTATATGCATCCATCTCATAAAAATAGGCTTGAGATGGAGAATAGATACGAATATTACCACCTTCGGAATCTGTCCAAGCCATAAAATTATTACCAACTTTAAAGATAGTGCTTGAATCGCCTTTTGAACCGATAACATCAAGCTCACTATCTTTGGCCTATAATCTTACATCATAATCTTTTGCGCCTTTGTTCGCGTCTACGTGGAAGTCCAAATAGCTTCCGATTTCTTTTGCCGTAGGCGCCGCGCCCATTAATTGTAAAGCCATTAATAACTTCCTCCGTCGATAACTACACCAGAAGTCGCAGTAAATGTACTTGATGCAGTTAATTTGTTAAATGTATATGCTTTGTCTTTGTAGTTAAGAGTGTCGAGAATGTAGGCGGGATTACGTCCAGTTGCAACATAAGCAATACCGCCATTGGTACCTCCAGCTTGAAATACAAGGTCATGAGCAGAAGAACCAGCTGCTAAGTGAAGAACACCAACTTTCTTTTGAAAAAGTGCATTGCCGAAGCCATTAACAGTTGAAGCGGCATTATAGAGAGTCGCTGAAGGGAATCCAGTCCAAGCTCCGCCATCAGAAGCATTACCAGCTGTACCGTAACGATAGAAGAAAGAGTTAGCTACAGAGATTGATTGATAAGATGGCAAACGCTTAGCAGATAAAGCATTAATATCTCCCGACAAATCAGCTTTCAGAGCATAATCAGAAGATGGCTTACCACCTAGATGAGAAGCATTTTCTGCACTGGTTGCGTTAGCGATAGTCGAATCCAAGAAGGCAAGTTGCTTTTGCCAGTTGAGCTTATTAGCATTGCCACCGCCGATGTAGGCATTTGCCTCAGAATAATCAACATATAAATAACCGTGAGTATCTTTTCTCGCCCAAGCAATACCAGAGCCATACTGAGGCGCATAACTTACATTGGCCACATCTGTTCTTACCGCAGCTAAATGCCATCCGCTCTCAGCTGTGCCAAATGATTCGGAACGAAAAGATGAAGCAAAAGAAGCATCATAGACACCTTCGTGAACCGGATAAGTAGTATCACTATCCTAAGTAGTAATTTTAACAGTTCCACCATTTGCGCGAGTAAGAACAATATCTCGTCCAGAGATAGACGCTTCAGAAAAAGCGGTTCTATCAGCTGCATAGCTAGTGTAATTTTCACTATCGAGAAGTTTATTCCAACTACGCCCTGCAATTGAGCCACTATTAACAGAGGAGCGATAATACATTCCAGAGCCGTTCTATACATCAAGCGCAATTTGAGAAGCCCATCTATCAGAACCGTTAGTCCAAGCCATTGATTGGACATGAACCCAACCAGCCTCGCCCAACGGATTATCTATTACAGCATTAATCATTCCTTGCGCAAAGTGATGTTTAGAAAGATCATTAACTGTATAAGAAGAGGAACCGTTTATGTTTGAGCTATTTAAAACCTAAACATAGTTTAAAGAGCCAGCAGATGGTGCAGCTGATTTGACGTAATCAGCGGTACTTGCATTTGTTGCAGTTGAAGCTAGGATTGCTGTTGATGCAAAACTAGCAGAAGAAGCATTAGAAACATTGTTAATGGTTTTTTCTACTGTTTTACCGTTTGCACGAGTAAGTTTGATTTTATTATTAGTGGTTGTCTCTAAACCTGTAAAAGCATTGCCACCACCAGCAGAAGCGAGGACTTGGCTTAATGAACTTCCGCCTAAAGCATCTGCATTTTTTGCCTTATCAACCGCAATACCTAATCTCTGAACTGTACCATTAACATTCTAATCTAATCTAACAGTGCTATCATTCGCGCCATCAAAAGAAAAAATGAGAGAGCCATCCTCTTTGGCCAATGAGCTGACTTTACTCTCTTGACCTCTTTTCATTTTGAAAAGACTCATATGACTCCCTCCTTTTAAAATTCAATCCATTCAAGTTGAGATGTGGTGGCTAAACCTAGCGAATCAATGTAAGATATTACATTTTTCGCTAATACTATTTTAGCACTGGTCGCCGATGCTGTCAAATTGTTGGAATCGACAGCATGGAATCCATCAACGGTGTCAGCATTTTTTGCAATCCCATCAAAATAATTAGCTGTGATAGTAGTAGCTAATCCACCAGAAATAATTAACCTACTATCTTCTGCCTAAATTCGGACATTATAATTAGACGTACTTGGACTTGCATTATGAAAATCAAGATAATGTCCAACTTCCATTACTCCGTCATCACGGATTAAAGGAATAACATTAAAATAATTATTACCGTTGGTTAAAGAGTAGCCATTTAATTTTGCAGAATTAGTTGCTATACCGTTAAATGTAGTTGCAGTAACTTGTCCTGGGAAAGAAGTATTGCCAGAACCATCAAGCAAAGTAGCTGTTCTTTTGATAGTAGCAAATTTACCAGTATATTGACGAACATAAATAGGCTCATTAGCATCGCCGCCAGTGGCTAATTCAAGATAGCCAGAATCAGTAGATGTCGCACCACCAGCTACACGCCAGAAATCATTACCACCAATAGTACCAATGATGCCGCGGGTACCAGGAGAAACATTAGCAAAATTTAAATCGCCAGTTAATGTACCACCAGACAATGGCAAATAATTACCAACAGCACTTGCAGTCTTAGCCGCAATATAAGCGGTAGTTGCGCCTGCAGTAAAATAATTATTAGTAGAACCAATTGCTGAAGCCGAAGAAGTTAAAGCGTCAGCACTTGTGATAAATCTATGCCAGTTTGACCAAGCTTCAGATGTATCTCTCTTATGGCGTACATAACTACCGGGATTATCTCCGTTCCAACCAATATACAGCTATCCCGCACCACCATCATACATAGTAAGTACATTACCATAACTAGTCGGGAATCCGGTAGTCTTATCGGTGTAATGCTTACTCATGAATAAACCAGTCTAATCTGGAAAAACAGTTGAAGCAAAAGCATTTATTAGTCCACGAGAATTTAATTTATTTGCTGCATCTGAAGTGCCGTTTAAATGTCCAACAAAAGTGCTAAAGGTAGCTTTACTGCCACTCAGAGTAGTAACAGTACCTTGATTGGCTTTTAATTGTGTCATAGTACTCTATAATGCGCTAATCGTACCTGCATTAGCAGTTACATTTGCTGCGCTCGCTACTTTCTAATCGCCAACCGCAACAACAATATTATTACTCTTAGCCGCAAATTTTGAACTCTTTGAATCGCCAACATAAACATTTCCATCGTCACCAGATGGGATCAAAGTCCAAGCACCAGAATAAATAAACAAATCTCCAACTTCTGCTGCTATTGAAGCATAAGTTCCAGCAGTTATTACTTTATAAGCATCGCCTGTTCTCGCGGTCACAGGCAGCGTAGTAATAGTTGGAGACTATGATTCTGCGCCAAGAGTGCCCATATAGTGCATGGCATCATTGGCTGCAATTGAATTATCAATCTTATCAATAATATTCTTTAAACTACTACCACCAAGAGCATTAGAGTTCTTAGCTAAATCAGCCGTTGAAGCATGAGCAACATTATTAACAGTTAGTGTAGTGCCCATTGAACCATCGGAGCGTCCAAGAGTAATAGTTGCATTGGAAATTGATGCACTACTATATGCGTTTTTCTTTGCGGCATAGTTTGTATAGTTCGCGCTATCGAGAACGGTATTCCAACTACCCCATACAGAACTGCCCATTCCACGGACTGCCATATGTCCATTTTTTTCAGCTTGTACCGCAATTTGAGCATCATAACCACCAGTATTATCCCAGTCTAAATGGATAATATGCGCATCGCCAACGGGTGGTTTACCTTCTGTCATGGAGCTTGTTGCTTTAAAAGTTCTTAAACCACCTAATCCTGTAATAGTTAAATTTGCACTAGTTGAATGAGAAGCTGGATTGCGATAAAGATAATTAGCAGTACCTGCTGCAGCAATTTTAGCATAATTTGCAGTTGAAGCATTAGAGACATTATTGATTGTCTTTTCAACTGTACTACCATTAGCTCTAGTTAATTCCACCTTGTTATTAGTAGTTGTATCTAAATCAGTGAAAGCAGTCCCATCGCCAGTAGAATTATTGATTTTATCGACAATATTTTTTAAACTACTGCCACCAAGAGCGCCAGAGTTTTTTGAATAATCTGCTGTTCCTTTGAGTGCGCCTTGGAATGTACCGGCAATAACAGTGCCATCATTATTAATAGCAAATAAATCTTTATAGGTCTTGCCGGCATCTGTTGATTGCTAAAAACTAAATACTACATCATTAGCTGTTGCATTGTCAAAAATATTAATACGCTGGCGATAAGTTGCACCATTCTAGTCAATCATTGCTCCATTACCGTCACCAAGAGTAACAGTAGATGCAAGTTTGCCAATAGAGCTATCGTTTAATGTACCCCAACCAGGATTGCCACTTGCGTCAGTACGATAAACTTTATTTGCCGCATTCGGCGCAGGAGCATAACCACTTTGAGTTTTAGTATTTAAACGATTTTGTTCAATCCAATCTTTCCAAACTTTTGTTCCTGCGTCATAATAACGAACAAATTGTTTCTCCTAATCGTCAGAAGCGTAGCAAATTTGAGTATACCATCCAGCCGCACTCTAAAGGACTTCTAAACCAAAAGCATCAATACCTGTGGGCTTATTAGTATTAGTATTGCCACCTCCAGCCCAGTACATTCCGGGAGTACGCAAAGTATCAAGATTAATACCATTTATTTGCGATGCTGCAACAAAAGTAGATGGGATAGAGCTAACCGCAGTAGGGGTACCAGCATTAATATAAACTGGTTTAGTTGACGAACCAATAGTCCCAGTTCCAATTTTATTGCTTACTTTTGCGTAATCAGCAGTCGAAGCATTAGAGACATTATTAATTGTTTTTTCAACTGTAGTTCCATTGGCTCTTGTCAGTTTTACTTTATTATTAGTAGTAGTATCTAAACCAGTAAAGGCAGTTCCATCACCCGTCGCATTGTTAATCTTGTCAACAATATTTTGAAGACTACTGCCGCCAAGAGCATTAGAATCATCTGCTTTCTTTGCCGTCGCCGCAGATAATTCATATCTAGTTTCTCCAACATCAACTAAAACAGTGCTAGTGGGAGACTTGGTATCATAAGCAAAAATAAGAGAGCCATCCTCAACAGCCAATTTAGGCAGATTCTCTACTCTACCTCTCTTTGGTTTTAATAATTTATTAGCCATTAAAAGTCCTCCCAAGTAGTAATATCACCGGCACCCGCGAAATTTTGCGACTTAACCCAATTAGTAACTGCTATTGAGGTTGGTATTTTGTCCGCGGCTGAAGCAGTTGACATAACGGCTTCAATTCGAGTATTTAAAACATAATTGTCAAACTTCTTAGCCCAATCAGCCGCAGAAGTTCCGCCTAGCGCACCAGCATTAATAGCATAGTTAGCTGTACTTGCTATCGCAGTTGCACCAGAGTTTGTATAGTCTAATTCAAGCCAGCGATGAATCCCATCGCCAACTTTCATTAAATTTGTATCTGATTCATAACCAGCTTCGCCATCCAATAGAACAGGATTATTGATGCGCCAAGCCTCGCTGGTGTCTTTTTTAAGTTGTATTCTAGCCTTGAGCATCAACTCACCACCTTATCAGGTATAATTGATTTGTTCTATTGAAGCTAAAATGCTACTGGTGCCACAATAAAGTACTAAAAAATCATCTTCGGCATCAGTTTGAGATAATAACATAGCAGGCAATTTATTAAGTCCTGCTTTAAATGTTTTGAAATTAGGACCAGTGCCAGTAACGGTTAATTCAATTTTTGTATTATCCGCAGCAAATGAACCACCGGTAGCATAACTATCAACATTTGTTTCCTTACCAGTAGTAACATTAACAATATGACCATATTTATCGAGAGCAATTTCTTTAACGTAAGTGCGTTCATCTGCGGAACCAACAGTATCACTGACAGCAGAAGTTGCAGTTGCTCTTAAAGAGTGGCTAACCTTTAATGTGCCCTTATTTGTAATCGGGCCACCACTAACATCAACGCCACCATCGGTAGCAATATCAACTTCTTTAACACCGTCGGCTTTTGCATCAGCAATCTTGGTTTCTAAGTTTCTGATTGCTCCACCTAGTGTAGTGGTTTCGTTAATATCAGATTCTGCACTACCTGCTGCGATACCAGCTAAAGGAATATTGACTAAAGCAGATGACTTTAATGCTCCATTGCCAAAGCCAACAGCAACTTTACCCGCATCAAATGTCTCGCTCTTGATTAAAGTCTTATAAGTTACTTTAAAGACCTTGTTGCCACTACCAACTGGATCTTCAACAATCTCAATTTTAGAGACAGAGCCTTCGTCGCCTTCAAGAACACCAGTCTTATCCTCTTTAAGCACAGCTTGAAGATAGCTGCTTAACTTGACATCTGTATTACCAACTTTCTCAAAGCCAGGTTGCCCGCCATCTTGACGTGTAACCCAAATGTACTCATCAAATATATCACTATCTGTTGAATCATAACTATCATTATCATTATGGTTATGACTTACAAGATAAATGACACCAGCTTTACCGCCATCAACATTGTCTGCAAGTAAAGCCGCATAAGAATCATAAGGGCCTTTATAAGAAATAGTGATAAATTCACTTAACTTAGTATCAGTATAAGTCTTAGCTTGACTGAGAGCAGTAGAAGCAGCTGCGTCAGCAATCTTCTCAATATCCTTTTGAGAAGCATCTTTAATCTGAGTCCAAAGCTGTCCAGAAGTGACTACAGTAGAAGCTGGACTGAGTACAACTCCGCCATCTTTATCGCCAATCTAAACACCTTTAAGATAATCAGCAAGTAAATCGTTAATTTCAGTCTTAGTATAATATAACTTAAAGCGTTCATCAATCGCCTTTAAATTATCATCAACTTTCTTTTCGAGTTCGGCAAGTTTCTTTTTGATTTCTTCTAAGTCTTGCAAATCAAAAGTGTTAATATAATTTTTAACTGAATCTCGACTTACAAACTAATAAGACTCATAACCAGTAATGAAATCCTTAATAGGAACTTCAGCACCTTCACCATCATTGGTTAAATCAGAAGTCTTAGATGGCATATCAGTTTTAATTTGCGCGAAGTTATTATTGATACGGTTAATCATTGTATTAACTGTATCATTCTCAGCAATGTCGCCTTTCTCGTCAGTCTTAGTTAATTTTTCAATAACGACATCGACAAAATTATCGACCTTAGCCCAAGCCCTAACATCGGCAGAAGGTCCTACAATAGGATACAAGTCGTTAAAGTTGCCCGGACCTACATAGATATAAGCGACTCTCTTTTGAACTACATTACCATCCTCTTGCTTAACTCCAACGGTAGTGTAAGCAGTTACAAGCTCGCCCGCAAGAATATAGGGGTTATTAGCTTGTAAGTTAGCTAATGAGTCAACTTTGTTTTGTATTCTAGTTTTTAGTGTTTTACCCGGCATTTATCTCACCCCTCAAAGATGAATGTATCGTCCTCTTTACCGAAGCCATAATCATCTGCGGCGCCACCAGAGTACAATCGAACCTCATCTTGGTTCTTTATATATTCGGAATCATCAAGAGGAAGCCCGCGATAAACCTTTGTTTCTTTGCCATTGATAATGATATTACCATTGATAGTAGATGGTTCTACGCGAGTCGCTTTATCAGCAATATTAGTTAATTTAGCAATATCGGTTAAAGAAATTAAAGAATAGCCATCTCGTCTTATAACAAAAGTATCTTTTAAATCAGCTTTAACCGTTTCGACGATTTTGTCTTCATCAATGAAATAATCAACTCCATTTACGGGCTTAAGGCTATCTAGCCATTCTTTCTCCGTGCCTTTAAAGCCATGCATAACTGCAATAGCATAAGCAGAGTAACCGCGTAAAATAGGATTGGACAATGCACCAGAAATACTACCATCCTCGGCAAGTGCACCAGAAAGTGTTGAATAACAAGCAATATCGCCACTCAATGCACCAACATCGAGTACACCTTCAAGAGAAGACTAATTTTTTATCGCGCCATATAAAATTTCATTCTGTTCCAATTCTAGTCACTTCCTTGCTTACGGTGAAACTAGACAAAGGAATAAAAGTAAAAACATCGCCTTCGGCAGTCTCAATCTCCATGTCATAAACATAAGATTTGCCCATTTGCGCTTGAGCGGTGTCTTCTGGTTTTATATGCCAAACAAGAGTATCGTAAGGAATTTGACTTTCAAACAATATCTTTGTGGCAGAAGCATCCTGTCTAACTTGCGCGCGAATCTTATCGTCGGGACCTGGAGTATAGGGGTTGCCTTTAGAATCAGTAATGGAAACTGTGATATAAGCACTATCTCCACGAGTGATTGTGATGTTTGTTCCTTGTGTAGAAAGCATACCTCTCCCTCCTATTGAAGTTATCTAATGGTAAAGTAAGATTTTTGGGCATTAATTATAAGTATTAAATAAAAATGCGCCGGATATAAAATCCGACGCAATTAAATAATTTATTCTGTTTTTGCTCCGTTGCAAAGTAGATCAATCATTTTAGCTATTTCAGAATCGCTCAGCTTGTCTACATCAACAGTGTTAAGCTGAGACATAGCTTTGACGTAATCTGGATCAAAAAATAAATCAATCAAATTGCCCATGGGATTATTATCTTTCATTTCTATGTAACTCCAAATATTTTAAATCTCGAAGAATAATCTCTTCACCAGGCTCTCCTGGCGAATAACTAAACCGAAGATTATGCGAAAGAGTTGCAGCATAATCATTCCAACTTTGAGCATAGGGTTTAAGCCATTTATGTTTCCAATAGGCAAATACTTCCGCTTGATTCCGCGGAATCCCAATGCCCATTAGGAGTTTAATAAATCTTTTCTTAGTCATGATTCGTCCTTTCAAAAATAGAGAGTTAATCTGTGACAAGATAATACTCCTTTATAAATTCCTCAGTCGAATCGTTCTCGAGCGCATATCTCATCTTTTTAATCCATTGACAATAGATACTCCAATAGCGAGAATAAGAAAGATAACTCGGCTTTAAACGAGCGTAATCATTAGCTTCGTTTCGCTGCCAGCCAACTGCCATCATAGACTTTATAAATCTCTTCCGAGTCAATATTCTCCATCCTCTTTCAACATTTCAACCAATTTCTCAGAGTACCATCGAATTTTATCAATATCTTGTGCGCCATCTTTTTTATCCGCGCGCCAGACATACTTAAAGATAGTTAGTTTAATCCAAGACTCTACTGCTTCACGTCCATAAAGTTGTTCCATAACATCAATACATTCAAGACCACCGGCTTGATAATGATTAGGATGGTCTACCATGTCATTAGGAACTTCATGAAGCTCATTGCCAGGGTCCTTTTGAATAGGATCGAGCAATGAAATCTAGTCAACACATTGCCCAACAGCTTTAGAAGTATTCAAAGAACGTTCCTCATAATTCATATTACTTGTCTCCATCATAGAAAATTAACTCCTCTGCATAAGGTAAAGTATGAACCCAATGAATAAATTTCTGCCATTCGCCTAGCTTATGCCCTTTGCGCTGATGAACAATAGAACGAAGAACCTCATAGTTTAAGGTATATTCACGCGCTTGAAGATAAGATTCAGGAAGCAATTCAATTAGCTTACGCCAATAACGCTTGTCTTTTGTCTGATTAAATGCTCTGCGCAAATCTTCACAAGTTTGAATTGTTTTATCAAACAAATCACTCAGTTCACCCGCACAGTAAATACCATCGCGCTGTTCCATTTCTTCCTGTTCTTCATAAGGAATTTGTTCAATCTCGAAGCTTTCTCTTGTAAGCGGCTTAGACTGAATTTTATGCATAGTAGAAGTAGAATTGGTTACAGTACCAATTTTATATGTATCAAGCTATTTCCATATAGATAAAGGTAGACTAATATAAGTCGAAACAAAAATCTAACGCAAAAATTTTCTATGCTCTGGGCCAGCCTTAATCAATCGCTGAGCGAGATCCAAGTCCGCCGGTCCGAGAAAAGCAAACTCCATGCAATTATTATCGCAACGCAAAATGCCATTATTGTCAATCCATGAAATCTTTTCTGCATTATAAGCAGTCCTTTCTTGTTCTGTGTTAAATCCATCAGGGTATTCTTTATCACGCCAAGTATTTAGCATCTCTAAATCATATGTACTTTCCATTGGCGCAAGACCAAACATACTATCCGATTTTGCCCAAGATTCAAGTGGCGCTCTCATACCATGGAAAGCACCTTCCCAATTAAAAGTTCTTGTATTATCAAATTGCATTAGTTTTTCTCCTTGTTAACGAAATAAATCGTGACGGGGTTGTCTTTAGTAAAATCAATAGAAGTTTCCAGCCCAAGTTTAATAATTGGACCTTGATATTCCATTATCTTCTTTGAATCATATCCACCAAAAGCAGAAAAAGATTCAAATGTGTGAGATCCAATTATATCAGTCGCCCGCGCAGTCAAATACATTTTTTTCTTCTCACTATCAAAAACAATATGAATAAGATATTTATTTCGCGCGACTGCTTCAACTTCATAACGTTCAATACAAAAATCATCCATTCCGTGGTGTTTCATTTCTTTTAATATATCAGAATAAGTCATTTATCAATTCCCTCTATTTTTTGAATATCTGCTATTTCAAGCGTATAAAGATTACCTGTGCCTTCATCTGTTATAAATTCAAAAGAAACAATTCCGTTTAGTTTATAATTACGGTTATCGGTCAACATTTCTGCGGTTCTTTCTTTCGGGCCGCGATAGGCATTCTCGATTGTAACAACCGGATTATCGACAACTCCTTTTAAACTAAAAGACTTATCTTCTTTTCCATTATTGTATATATAATTAAGAGACAAATCAATAAGTCCGTCATTTCTTAATCTCGCAGTCCCACTTTGAAAATACATTTTATTAAAAATATCCATTAAGCTCCACCAATAGTCTTATTATATCCATAAATGTTTGATTGATAGAATTCTATATAGTATTTTTCTCGCTCATTTAATTTCTCCTTTGGACATTGCTCTAATAACTCAAAAGTAAAGTTCCAAATACCTTCCTCACCCATTGCGTCATGGACTCTTGAGTGAGCTATTGAATCTATTTTGAGTGCGGCTTTAATATGATTAGACCAACGAGTCTTTATATCAGTACTCTGTCCAATATATATTTTACCGTCTTTGATATTAGTAATCTTGTAAATGCCAGAAATTTTGTCTTTACCAAGGATACGTCCTACCATTTCACCGAAAGGCTTTAAGAAGTATTCACTCCAAATCAGCTTGCGCAAAGGCTGTTGACTGTGACACTCTTTAGCAAAACGAAGTAATTTATCAATATCCTCTTGAGCATCAATAGAAAGATAAATACGATAAAAGTCTTGTTCATCTTTGAGCTTTTGTTCACGAATTTGCGCTTCAATAAGACTCGCGCGCAAAGCAGACAAATTATTAATCTCAGACTAAAGTTTTGCTTTGTCCTTTTGATATTGAGATTCAAGAGACATTTGCTAATCAAGGTAATCATCCAAATTCTCTTCTTCTAATTTATCCATCGCTTCACGACGTTCTTTCATCAAAGACTACCATTGCCTATCAAAATCAGCAATCTTATGATCATAGTCTTTTTCAAGAGCAACAATTTTAGCCTGAAGCTCGGCAATATCCCTGTTTAGAAAGGTCTTTTGTTCTTCCGCTTGATTAGTATAATCTTGAACTTTATTATAATAATCTGATTGAACTTGCTTTAATTGTTCTTGATTGTATCGTCTCGCGTGTTCTAATGCTTTATTATTTTCTTGTTTCGCGCGCTCAAGTGATTCATTATAAGAATCTATTAAACGCTAAGTAACTACCTTTTTCTCCTGAACTTCTTTATCAAACGCTTCTAATTGCGCTCTATTGATTTGTTTAATTTCTTCTTGGCGCCTGTGCATTATAATATAAACTATAATTGCGCCAACGAGTGCTCCTATTACAGAGAACAAAATTCCCATTTACGTCATTACTCCTGCAACTCTCTTTCTTCCCAAAGGAATATTTCACCCGTTGTTTGGGCCAACTGATTGTAAATATCCACTGTTTCTGGTGTTATAAGTGCGCCTTCAACAATAGCATAAGTTGACCTGCAACTCGCTATTGAGCCACGAGATAAACCTTTAATTGTCTAAACAACAATTCTTTTATTATCATCAAGTGCAAATGTGGCATTATCTATTGTCGCACTCAATGGCATATCAAGATTTTTCCCAATCTCTTTGCCAAAACGATTCAGCGCTAAATTAACAAAACTATCATGCAAATAATATATTGTACAAGTGTAAGTCATTAAGATTCACTCCATAATTCGACCTCACCCGTTTTAAAGAAATGCTTTAAATCAATTATTCGCTGATTTGAAGAACCTCTATGAGCCAGGCTGAGATCTTTTTTATCGAATTCAAAAGGACCATCCACCAATACATCAAACATCAAAAGTAGTTTACCCTCTGGCTTTTGAATTAAATCTTCAAATTTCTGTCCAGACCAAACCCAATAATTTTCACATTGAGTTTCATCTCTTAACCTTTGCACAAGATGAGCTATATGAGAACGTCCATTAACGTCCTATGCAAAAGGCTCCCCGCCAAGAAGGGAAAAGCTCTTCACTTGTGGATGCTTCTTAAAAAACTCTACAATAGTAGAAGTAGTTTTATTTGTATAAGGCTCTCCAAAATTATAATCTTGCGCTTCGGAGTTAAAGCATCCCTCGCAATGAAAAGGGCATCCAGACACAAAAAGACTTACTCCAACACCCGGCGCATTTGCAATATCAAAATACTTTATGCCTGCATAATTCAAAATCCAAAACCTCGAGCATAATCAAAATTTGTAGGTCTTTGCATCCTCGCACGACCTGCTCTCTTTTGCTTAACCAATACAAGCTTATCTTCCGCGCGAGTGATGCCAACATAACGAATACGGCGTTCCTCGTCTCTTGCTTCCTGAGAATAACGATTGTTACCTAAGAAATTCTCAAACAGAACAACGTTCTTAGATTCAAGTCCTTTGGCAGAATGAATAGTAAGTAACTTAACGACATTCTCATCCATCAATTGATGAATTTCTTCAGTCGTCTTTTCTGCTTGACGAAAATTGACATAAGGCACGCCTAGCGCATCAAATTCCGCCGCAATTTCTGCAACAAGTTTATTTGAACGCGCAAGAACAAACCAGTCCTTATAATCGCCACGTTCTTTAAGCATATATGCGACTGCAGGAATATCAAAAGCCATAGAAGTAACTTCTGCCATTCCTCGCTTCATCGGAACAACATCTGTAATTGCAGCTTCATCAAGATCTCGAATAGCTTGTTGTGCAACTTTGAGAATGCCAGAACGAGAACGATAATTTTCAGTCAACTCAAAAATCTTTGTTTGCGGATCATTGTATAGGCTATTGAATACTTCTTTTGAACTGCCCTTAAAAGAATAAATCATCTGACGCGGGTCACCAACGGCGAAAAAATGTTTTGGCTTTAAAATTGTTTTAATGAACTCATATTCTTGCGGAGCTACGTCTTGGAACTCGTCAATGAGCAGATGGTCAATAGTGGGAATAAACATCGTATTCAGATGCTTTTTCACTTCGCGGAAAAGGCTATCAAAATCGTCATCTTCGCGCGCGCGTTCAAGAATATTATCCAATCCAATTTTGTTCATCGAAAGTAATTGCGCAGCATAACTATGGATTGTACCAATAGACACCTTATCAAAGCCAGGACAATCAGATAAACGATCTTTCATTTCCTGCGCAGCGTTATTTGTATATGTAATAAGAATAAGCTCTGATGGTTTTACTCCATTAAGAAGCAAATACTTCGCGCGTTCAGTTAGAGTACGGGTTTTACCTGCTCCCGCACAGCTAATAACCAGAACTTTTTCAGCATTGGTTTCCACAGCCATTTGCTGTTCAATACTTAATTCCATAAAGCACCTCTTTCATATTTCTATAAATATTATATCACAAAAGAAAAAGAAAGTCAAGCATTAAAGCCTGACTTTCTAATGTTATTTCTTAATAAATAGTTTCTCGACTTGGTCAAGAGAATTATTTAATCCGACAGTATTTTTAATTTTCTTATGCCAAACCATCTTAAAATCATCTGGTGCGCTCAACTCAGAAATAAAGACTTGGTTATGTTCAGATAATTCTCTAACCTTATTCCAAAACGCTTCTTTATCGTAGTTATCATATGGATAAGGCTTAGTTCCATTATAAGGTGGATCGCAATAAATAATGGCATTCGTGCAATCAAGAGAAAAGAAATCTTTTACTTCAAATTTGCAACCAGTTAATTCTGGTGTCTGTTTAAGAATGTTATTCTTTCTATTACGATGTTCATGCCGTTTTGGGTCGCTTGCTGGAACATCTTTTGCATATCCACCATCATAAAATCTTCCACCAAAAGAAGCAATATAGCCAACGGCACCAATATACCAGTCTGGATGTGTTAATTGAGCGGAGCGCCACTCAGCTCGACAAATATCATACTCTTCTTTTGAAATAGGGACTTCAAAATTTGGAATCTTATCTAAATTATTAAGTAATGCAATCAGATAAGGATTAATATCATATCCAATTCTATTTTCACATTTAATATGCTAGATTAGGTTCGCGCCGCCAACAAAGGCATCAACAAATGTATCACAATTTGATTCATCTATTGCTTTTTGAATGATAGGACAGATGTCTTTAGCTACTCTTGATTTTGAACCTTGATAAACCATTAATTATTCCCTCTCCCAAATTTGGTAATTTTACTATGCTTAAATCTTGCTTCTGCTTCGGCTTGCTTGCCAGGATTAAAAGCAGTTTTATAATCACCAGTTAAATATCCTGTCACTCTGCGCAAACGACGAATATTTGTACCATGACATTGAGGACAATCGTTACCAATTTCATCAGTATAACCGCAATCCATACACATATCATTAGGAACATTGATTGCAAAATAAGGAATATCATGATCCATTGCATAATTAACTATTGTTTCAAGAGCATCAATGTTATGTTTTGCGCCTGAATCAAGTTCAATATAAGTAATGCAACCCGCGCTAGAATATCCAGTTAATTGAGATTCAATGTCAATCTTTTTGAAAATATCTATTTCTTCCCAAACAGGAACATGAATAGAATTAGTAAAGAAATCTCTATCAGAAATATTAGGAATTTTACCGTATTTTTTTTGAAACTTCTTCATCGCAGTATAACATAAATTTTCAGCGGGAGTGTAGTAAACACCAAAATTTAATTTGTATTGCTCTTTAAATTCTGCACAACGAATTTTATACAACTGACAAATTCGTTTAGCTAGTTCCATACCCTCTGGTTCAAGTTGATTACACCCAATAAGAATTTGGAGCGTTTCTGCCATGCCTAATAAACCAATGGCTAAAGTACCATGTTTCAAAGCAGAGCGGATTCCTTCTTCTGGATTATATCCAGCCATAACATTGTTCTCATACATGAATTTCGCGGCTTCTGGACTTTGCTTACAAATCCATTCAAAACGCTCAATTAATTGATCTTTTGCTTCATGCAATTTTTGATCGAGAACAGACAAAAATTTATCAACTGTTTGTCCTTCGAGATCTTCACCAGTAGAGTGTTTGAGAATATACTCTTTTGCTTCCATTGCAAGTGTAGGAAGAATAATTGTTACTGGGCAAATATTTCCGCGTCCATCTTTTAATTGACCAAAACCATTAATGTCCCAGCCATTTGCAGTTCTACAGCCCATGGTTGAAAAGTAAGTACGAGGATCATTCCTATCATAACCAGCATTACCACTCCAATCAACATTGGCATAATTAGGATAAAGTCTCTGAGCTGTTGACTTTAAAGCCAATCTATACAAATCATAGTTAGGAGTACCAGGCTCTTTATTAACACCTTTCATTACTTGAAAAATACCACAAGGGAAAATAGAAGTTCTATGCAATTCTCCAATACCGTCAATAGAAACTTCAAGCAAAGCTTTAGTAATCATGCGTCCTTCGGGTAAAGTGCAAGTCCCGTAATTAATTGAAGTAAACGGTAATTGATTACCAGAGCGAGACTGAAGAGTATTAAGATTATGATACATTCCCTCAACAGCTTGATGGACTTCGCGTTCAGTCATATCCATTGCATATTTATATGCTTTTGGATAATATTTTTCAAAAATAGGATCGGTAATACTAAAATCATCTTTAGCCAAGACCGCTTCATCAGCAATTCCTCTGACTCTATCCCCTTCATTATCAAAATAGATATATTTTCTACCGTCTCGATAATGCTTACGGAAGCTCTTTCTTACATAAGGAACCATTGTCCAATCAAGATGACTTGCACTAACTCCACCGAATTGTTGCAATGATTGAATTTGAAAAATAACTGCAACTAATTGAAAAGCAGTACTAACCGATTGCGCGGGACGAACATCTGTTTGACGAGTATTAAAACCTTTTGCAAGTAAATCATCAAAAGGAATTGTCAAACAATTATGGCAACCAACAGCATAAGAAGAAAGATCATGAGTATAAATTTCATTATTCAAATGATTTTCTCTTGCCATTTTTGACATACAATAATCAAGAGCATATTGACTAGTTAAATAATTTGATGCCTCACCTTGGCGCCCACCGAAAGATGCTTCGTCAACGTTTGCATTTTGATTTTGAATGTCAGTCGCGTCAAGTTTCTTAGACACTTCATTCATTAAAACTTGATATTGGTCACGAATCATTCCATGGAGATAACGATATTTAATATAATGTCGTGCGACTTCAAAATATCCCTCTTCCATAATAGTTTCTTCAACAATATTCTGAATATCTTCTATATTAAGCGCATGAGTAGCTCTCTCACATTGTCTTTCAACTTCATCAACAATAGAGCGTAACCCAATTACACTTATTTTGTCTGCACCTTCGACTTCATTATTTGCCGCAGAAATAGCTCTTTCAATTTTTTCAATCTTAAAATCAACTTCCTAGCCATTTCTTTTAATAACTTTATTCATTGGAGCCTCCTTATAAAAAGAAGCCCCAACAAAATTGGAGCTTCATTTCCTACTATATATTTAGTAGTTCTATTGAATTTTGTATCTAAATCTAGTATCACTTTAACAAGAGCCACAAAGAAATTGTATAACCGAATTGATCGCTAACAACTGTTGGTGCTAATGAAATCACATCATTACCAGATATACAATTAACTTGACAATAATTGATTAAATCATCCTGCGCTTGTTCTGCGGCGGAGTCATATGAATTACCTCGTCCCGTAAACACATTCATTCTCATTTAAGATACCTTTTAACTAGACAATGTACGTTTCCTCAAGACTAGGATTCGAACCTAGGATACTGGTCTTTCACAGTGTGCTAACCTCTACACTATCCTGACGTTGGGTAGCTGTTATTGTCTGACTAGAATTATTCAATTTCAAGACGATTAAAAGAAGCGCTCTACCAATTAAGCTAATTACTCTGTTTAATGGCGGGTAATATCGGAGTTGAACCGATGATAAATTCTTGTTAAGAATTATTGCTGTAATCGTCTTTATTAAAAAGTCATAAAATATCAACCATTTCCGACTTATGCCCATTTCCGTTTCAATTATATGACTATTGGTGCATCCAAAGAGACTTGAACTCTTAAACAGCACATCCTAAATGTGCCGGCTTTGCCAATTTGCCTATAGATGCTTATGGCGCGGAGCGTGGGTGCCGACCCCAAACAGATCTCTCTGTCGTAACGCTTAGCAGGCGTACCCAGTTCCCCGACTGGTTCACTCCGCAAAACAAGACACAACTTACAGATTTGAACTGCTTAACCAATTTATCAGATTAGTATTTTAACCAAAAATAATTGCTGTTTTAAATGTGTCTCTAATGGAACGGATAAACAGGCTTGAACTGTTGACCTTCTGGATGTAAGCCAGATGCTCTACCAACTGAGCTATACCCGTATGATTGCGGGTGACCTTCGCAGAAACCCGCTGGCTTATCTGTAATTAACTAGGTCTCGTCAACTCATTACGCTTAACCTAGGCTTCCGTCAAAGCACTACCGTAGACCCAAAGGTTTAGAGAGTTGTTTTAACGAAGGTTTTATTGGATGCGGGAGCCGGTTATGCTCACGGCCTACACGGGCTTATGAGACCCGTTAGCGAACTACTGCTACATCCCGCAATATAAAAGAGGTAAAACCTCTTAAAGTTTTGCCCATTCTTCATCAGAATAAGTATCTATATCTTTCTTACGATAAGGAAGATTTAGCTTTTGGCATTTCTTTCTTATACCATTATCACTAACATTAAAATCTTTGCTTATCTAAGAAAAAGATTCTATTCTAATTCGTCTTTTTAATTCTTCTCTTGTGATATTAATTTTACTTTTTCGAGGACTGATATTTATAGTTGAATAATGCTGAGGACAAAATTTAGCTTTCTAAGAAATTTTCTATCCGCAAATAGGACAATAGTTATTAGTTATTTTATTATTCGGATTATATTTAGATTGGTACAAAGGATATTTTAATTTACTATTAGCCCAAGAACGTCCTACATTAATATCTCGAATAGTAAGCTAAGAAACATGATAATTTTCTGCCAACTATTTTAATGAAATATCTAAAGAATCATTTGAACTTTCAATTAAGTAATTTTGTATTTCTTGTACTTCCTCTATTGTTAATTTTTTAGGAACTACCTAATAATCTTGTCCAATAGTCTAATTATAATTTGCCTAATAAAACTAAATCCAATAATTTTCTTTTTCGTTTAACTACTTTTCTGAGCATTGCTCAATTATTTCAAAAGAAAAGTTCTAAAGACCATATTTTCTAAAACTTTTATAAAGAGGATAATTATATCCATCATCTTTAATATTAAAAGCTCTAGTTCGATGCTCTTCCCATCGTTTCTTAATATTCCTACTTTGCCCAATATAGCAATGTCCATTAATCAAATTAGTAATTTTATAAATACCACAAATAGGATTATACATAATTTATTCTCCTTCAGAATAAATAAAATATAAGGCCGGTGTGAAGGCACCTTAGTCTCGCTGTAGCTACTCAGCGCTTCCCTAATGGTCGAAGATGCGAGACTCGAACTCGCGACCCCTTGATCCCAAATCAAGTACGCTACCAACTGCGCTAATCCCCGATATAAATACTCCCTGTCCGATTCGAACGGACATCATGCACTAATCTGGTGCTAATACGGGTTATAAGTCCGCTTCTCTACCGTTGAGATAAGGGAGTATAAAACAAGACGACATCAATAATTTATTAGCCGCTTTGCCAATTAAGCTACAACCCCTCAAGTGGGGTCGATTGGATTCGAACCAATAACTGCTAGCCCTACGCTATTAATTATATTTAAAAATTATTTGTTGAAATCGTCTTAATAATAAATGGTGACTTCGGAGGCTTTCGAGACCTCGACGCGCGGCTCTTCAGGCCACTGCTCTACCATCTGAGCTACGAAGTCATATAAAAACTAGATGGATTAAAAGTTAAAAGTTAAAAGTTAAAAGTACCGCGCGGTGATTTAGCTATAAGAACATCTTGATAGCAACCTCTAAATGAAATGTCCGAATTTCACCGAGAAAATAGCTAAATCTGTACAATTAAAATAATAATTTATATCTAAAAAACTTTAATTGCTGAATCCATCTAATTGATTTCTATAAATATCATATCATAGAAATCATAAAAAGTCAATTAAAAGGCTTGAACTCCCATCACTTAGTCCTAACTTCTTATTTACCCAACTTGCAAAGCAAGAAAATTTTAGGACACCTTTTAATTATTTATTTACAGGACAACAGAAGCATAACGCTCGTCATCCAAAGCCTTCATCATTGCTGCATAAGCATCAAGAGAAATGCCAGCCAACACATTCTTGAACTCCGCAACACCCTGTCCACTCGCAAAAGTGACATAAGGATTAGTAGAGTTGGCATGGAAAGTGTTGGAACGAGCTTCTGCGTTCCAAAGAACCAGACGAGGCATCTGATAGCCGGCCGCACGGAAACGACGAGCCATCTCAGACACGAAATCAAGCCCCTGTCCACGGAAGTATCGGTCAATCTCCATGTCGGAAATAACCACCATTGCCTTAGGCATATCCTCCTGAGGTACACGATTCATCACAGCAGTATCCAGAACCTGCATAAATGCACGCTCCAAATTAGTACTATAACCAACATCGGTACGCATCACAGCTTCAACCTTTTCCGCCAGAGTCTGACCAGGCTGAATCTGGATATAATGAGGACAGTTAGTAAAGGTCATGTAAGTATTCTTAAAAGCACCCTTATTGCGCTCGGCAAAATAAATTGCCAAGCCAACAGAAGTAGCTATAGGACGACCATACATAGAACCACTTACGTCAGCCATAACCAGCACGTTATTCTCACCCTCAATGTAGTTGGGCAAAGCCTTCCACTGAGCTTCAATAACGGGGTCTTCCTTAACATCAGTAAACCAGTAGCTATTGTTCTGCATAATCTTTTCTACCAGGTTATAAGGATACAAAGTAGAAGCATTAATCTTCTCTTCACCCTTTTCGACCTTTTCGATATAAGTATCGAAAGCAGAAGGATTATGACGCTTAAAAGCCTTACGATAACGATTCATCGCCACAGCGGGCACCGCAGCATAATCAATATCGGTCCACTCGCCAGCAGACATCTTTACCTCAACAACCTTGAGGTAATTACGCAGACGAGAAAGAGTCTTACGATATTCGCGTTCGGTCAGGCCAAGTGCACGAGCAGTCTTACGACCAAGCGCACGAGACTCCTTAGAAGAAGTGTTAATAGACTTCAGCCACTTTGCGGTCAAAGAAATAGGCTTCTCCGCGCGCATATTCTTCAAGTCTTCAACAATCTGATTACGCAAATACTGCCACATAGCAGATTCGACAGAAGTGCCAACGAACTCATAAAAGTCATCAGCACGACCCATCTCCATGATATTATCAAAATTCTTGATAACAGTTTGCGGCGCGACATCTGCCAGATACTTCAGAATGACACGAGCAGTACGACGCTCACCACGTCCACCGCGAATATCACGAGTCATAAACACAGTCTTCAGCGCGTACAGAGGGTTCTCATTCCAAGCCTTCGTAAAAAGACTCAAAATATCAGTTTCACTGCGAGTACGCAATGCACCAGAAACTGCATAAAAATCAAGCAGACAATCCCCAGTGGTAGAACGAGCAACCGCACCATTCTCGGTCAACTTCATAGAACCATTAAGGGAAGCCTCATTGGAAATAGCATTTACAAACTTATTCATATATTCTTCCTTTCTCTTAAGGAACTCAAGACACTAAATAATAAAATCCGGCAATGTCGGATACCTTAAACGTGGCAAGGTAATTAAAATTTGCTGGGATGTGTCTTAATCTTTCCTGTGCCGCCAGAAAACGTTGGCTACGTTTGGAACATTCGCTACGACCCTCGCCGTTTCGGAAAGATTTAATGGTGGAGGATATGGGATTCGAACCCATCTGCTATCCTGTTTGCAAAACAGGCAATCACTCCTAGCAATTCCATCCCCCATATAAAGCACTGAGCAACCACGCTCTTTTCTGCCCGTGCCAGGCCGCAGATTCATTTTGAACCTGCCCAAGTCAGCACACATGTAACGATAAGGCGTTCGAGAACCTTTTGGTTAATGGTTTGATTCTAACCACTGGTGCTCATGGCGGGATTTGAACCCGCACGCTGTTTCCAACAAGGGATTTTAAGTCCCTGGTGTCTGCCAATTCCACCACACGAGCATATAAAGCGAGACGATTTTTTCCATAAGTTCAGCATTATGTTTAAATCTTGCTGCAATCGTCTCTCAAGTTTCTATAAATATTATATCATAACATTCATAGAAAGTCAATTATTTCATTTCTTACTTCCTAAAATTCAACTGACGCATAATCTCATTATAAGCTGCATCAGTAATCAAGCCCATTTCCTTGTCTCGCTTCGCGGCAAAACGAGTGTATTTAGTATAAACTGCCTTAGCATTCTTCTTATCAATGAAGAAATTATCAAAATTAGTCACCGAACCCGGCATAGTATAATTAGTACCAAGCGCATAACGAGAAGTCTTAGTCTTTTCCATAAAATTTATTTCCTTTCCGATTTTCTATAAATATTATAGCATATAATCTTTAAAAAGTCAATTATTGGATTAGAAATTTATCTTTAATTGAGTCTCCTTGACGATATTCAATTCCTTCTCCAATATTAAGAGTACGAAATAAAGTATTATTATAAGATAAACTTATTGAAGCATGAACGTGGCCGCCAAGCCACAAAGGAATATGTTTATCATTGTTTTCAATATCGCAATAAATTTTTTCAAGAGAAAACTCTGAACCTGTGTTAAAAAGCGTTGCAAATTTTTTATCCATAAAAAATGCAGGCATTGTATGAGAACAAATCATATCAAAAGAATGAGTTAAACCTTTGTCTACGGTTTTAATAACATCTTGACTGGTAATTGCTTCTTGATGCCACCAAGATTCTTTAGGCTCTCGATATACTTTATCAATAGAATCCGCGCCACCAATGCAAAGGATATTCAATCCTTCAATAGAAAGAATCTCCCCGCGCTCTATTGCATAAACATTAGAACGAATTTTTCTACACCGTGCGCCGAACATGGTTTTAATTGGCATTTTCTCAATAGAATCATAATTCTCATGATTACCTAAAATAGTGAAAATCATTTTCTCTGGATAATCTCGCGCGAAATGATTAAGAAACTTATTCCATTTCCAATCATTATACTTGAAAATAAAGCCGAAATCACCTAATTGAAGGCAATATTTCTCTTTTGATTCAAGAAAACCTTCCATTAAAGGAGATTCTGCATGAACATCTCCAAGAAAATACATTCTTAATCATTCCTTTCTCTCTCTTGATTTTCTATAAATATTATAGCATAAGAATTAAGGAAAGTCAATTTATTTATTGCGCGAAGCCTACGCAATTTTTGCTTTTCTATATTGCTCTTTTAAAGTATCATATTCTTCTTGGGATATAATTTTAAGAGCAATTTCTTCTGGAATTTTTATAGGCTCTGGTTGACAGTCTCCTAAAATAATCGAACGCTAATTCTTATAATTATAAAGCGCTAAAATTTTTGCACGATGAAACCAACAGTCACCTTTGGTGCGTTTTCCAAATTGCCCTAATTCCGCGCAATAAGCAGGACACCAACCACAGCCACCAGAAATTGGACAATTCAAACATTCATTATCAATCCAAGTATTGACTGTCATTTTTTTCAATTCTTCGCGCGAAAGGGTATCATTTGAATTAAAAATCCCTTTCTCACAATCTCCTATTGAATAATTTATACAATTATTATTTAAAGAAGTTGAAGCAAAACGACAACATGGATATGCTTTCCCATCAACTGAAAAACAAAATGAATCTCCGAAAATTTCACAAGGATAATTAGAAAAATCAAGAATCTATCCGGGGTATTCGTTGAGAATACTAATTCTTTCATCCCAAATTTTATTGCTAATTACGTATTGCCCAATTTCTTTACATTGTTTATAAACCTATTGGGCATCTTTTTTGGTATAAATGTCTTCGTAAATAGGTGTACTGACAATATGTTTAAAACCATTTTCAAGAAAAAATTTTAAAGAGGGAGCTATATAATTAATATCTTCTTTTGAAAAAGTCATTTTAATATGGTCTAGGCCATGCTTTTTTAGCCATAAACCATTTTTAAAAGCCTTGTCAAAACTTCCTTCTCCTTTTTGGTTAATTCTATTTTTATCATGCAATTCTTTGATACCATCAAGAGAAAGAGCAATATTTAATATATCTTCATGTTTAAGAATAAATTTTTTTACATCTTCTCTCTATAAAAGTGTACCATTGGTATTTAATGAAAGTCTTATGAAAGGTAATAAATCCGGTCTTACAATAGAGATACCTGACATTAACATCTAAATTATCATATCCATTATTTCTGGATAAAGAAATGGTTCGCCGCCAATAAAAGAAATAGTCAATTCTTTTACATTATTTTTACCTAAAATTCCATTTTCTTGTTCAAGAAGCCGAATTATTTCTTGACATTCTTTTATTGCAGTATTTAAATCTAATGTCCGAGGACTTTTAAAATGCTAGTAGCAATAAGAGCAATTTAAATTACAAGATTCCGTAATCTAAAAAACAATAGAAGCAGAATTAGCCATCGCTCCAAAGCGTTTTTCAATTTTCATAGCAATAAATAATTACTCCTTTCTCTGCATCAATAGAATAAGAAATATTTTTAATCTTCGGAATCGTCAAAATATTATATTCAAATTGAGCATTAATAGACTCCCATAATCTATTTCTCTATTCTATCCAAGCAATCAGCTATTCGGAATAATTAATTAGCCAATCTTTTAAAACGCTATGCTCAATAACACAAGTGTCTGAATAGAACTATTTAGTAATAAAAGCTATAAACTATTCATATGACTAAATACTATGGTTTAAATTTATCAATTCAATTCTATCTTTTTCACTTAGCTAAAAAACTCTTTTAGTCACCATAAGTCCACATCCAAGTTTCTTCATAATCTTTATAAATTAAATATTCTACTTGTTCAATATGATTATTTAAAATATAAAGTTGATTAGAAATAATTGAAAGATTTTTCGCGCGGAAATACTTTAAATATTTCCCCTAGGAATAAACACTTTCAAATTCTTTAAA
>ULSP01032293.1_pt1 | contig 35394 bp, 73 predicted proteins | sample 1956811 | NCBI WGS metagenome assembly ULSP01 (sample SAMEA4835711, study PRJEB28245) | human gut metagenome | biome: gut microbiome; material: fecal sample | place: Denmark | collected 2008
CAGAAGCTAATAGCATTGATGAAAATTTCTTTTCTAAAGTTACTTTTGTAGAATCTCGCAATAAAAAAATTTTTTTAGAAGAAGCTACAGATTTTTCGTCATTAATAAAATATTTAAATAATATTTTCGATAATCTTGGATATAAATGTTATTATGCAGATATGAGCTTATCAAAAGACATTGCTGCTATTCGTATTAATGTTCCTGGATTATATTTAATGAATGAAAAAATTGAACTTTTAAGTAAAGCTAGTTCTTTGATTGTAGAAGATTGTTTGGATATAATTAAAGATATTAACAATAACATGGATAAATTGCTTTCTTTGAACGAAAATGTTACTTCGGACGAATTAAAAAAAATTTATCAATGTTTTTATAAAATATCTGATAAACAAGAATCTATGCCTCCTATTACAGGAGCAATTATTGGAACTTTGCTTTTTTCTAACCCTTATATGGTTTTTGGACAAAGTAATAGTAATATAATTCATTCTTTAAAAAATTGGCCGAATGTTTTTCTTTTTGAATATAAACATTCGTATTGGATGCCTGATTTAAAGAAATATTTAACTTTAGTAAGATATAAACAAAATAAATGCTATTCTAAAGAATAGACAATTAACTTTTTTGCTGCTCTAGGAAGTTATATTTCAGAAGAAGATTATGATAATGCTTTAAATTCAGATTATATTTTTTCTCAAATCTTTATTAACGGGACTTTAAAATTATATTACAGTTCTTTTTATGACGAACTTATTTAGAAGTTTCTTTATTGACTTTTCTCTAATCTTATGCTATAATTATTATAGAAAATGAGGAAAGGAAATGAGATTATGAGCGAAAAGAATTATGAGACTAAATGGCATACTGTTCGTGAATCTTATCTTCGAATGCTTATTGGTAAAGCCATGAAATATGACATTCTTATGGATGATTTTTCTAAAATCGAAATCAATAGTGAAGATTTTTATGGTGAAATTTATCGAGGTTTAACTGGTGAGGAACTCACTATTCCCAATGATCAAGCTCACTTTATCAAGCGCGTAAATTTCGTCAATGGCGAAATCATCAAGCAGACCGATGAGACTCTTGAAAAACTTGATCTTGCCGCTAAGAAACACGGATTTGAATAATTGACTTTTCTTCAAATCTATGCTATAATATTTATAGAAAGTTAAGGAAAGATTACTTAATTTTTACGACAGTTTTGTTGGCAGACACTTCACTGAGCAAAAAAAATGTGAGCTGCTAGGTTTTACGAGAGGGTCACAGGCTACCAGAAATGGAGCTGAACCGAGCCAAACCTCCTAACGCAGAAGTTGCGTTCATAAATTACTTGTAATCTTAGCCTAAAGTGACAGGGTGCTAAAAGATTACTTCGCCACTCTTAATTGAGTGGTAAGGTTCGCTATAATTGATACCTCCACGCGGTGCGAACTGGACAATCTGATGAACTTGGAAGTCAGATTGACGAAAATCAATAGACATGAAAGACGAAATGAATACAAGCTCTCTTTCGTCAGTTAAATTGCACCAGCTTCGATGGTAGAATGGATTAACGTTCTGATAATTGTCGGCGCAATGCGCATCTACGGCACGGGTAAAGACGTCCCTTGCAAAAGCAATTAGACCATGTCGTTTTTATTATGACCCCTTCGTCTAAAGGTGAGGATAGGAGGCCTTCAACCTCCAGATGCAGAGTTCGACTCTCGCAGGGGCCACCATATACTTCCGTAGTCTAACGGTTAGGACACGGTCCTGATAAGGCCGATACACTAGTTCAACTCTAGTCGGAAGTACCAGTTGCGTGACAGTCGTAGAACTCCTATCGGCTGTTTAAAAAACTAGGGTAGGACTTATGAGTGGAGTTCGCTTGTAAGACGCGCGAGAAAACGTCGCCCAGAGTATTTGCTTCAAAGTCACTCGCGCATTATAACGGCCAGTAAAGGAAATGGCTAAACTTACTTCCCTCTCAAGGAAGAATTTGGCGGTTCAAATCCGCCCTGGTCGACCAAGGTGTTGATACCTGCAAGCCTCAAGAAACGATTTAATAGGATACTAGTTACCTATTGAATTAAAGTATTGAGAAACTACAAATCAAAAGATACGTTGTGGAACGGGAATGATACTAACCGGAAAGCGTAAATCATATTAGAGAAAAATGGTCTGGAACTCTTTAAATTATCGGACTACCGAGCTGGAGTGGCGCAATTGGTAGCGCAGCTGATTTGTAATCAGAAGGTTGCGGGTTCAAGTCCTGTTTCCAGCACCATTATGCGTTTGTAGTTCAACGGAGAGAATATTGGTCTACGAAACCAAAGATGAAAGTTCGATTCTTCTTGGGCGTACCACTTGTAATTTCTACGAATCTTATACAAATCTCCTTGTCGTTTGCGGCTCGACGCTAATAAAGCCGCACTCCTATGCGGCTGTAATTCAGTTGGATAGAATATCGGACTTCTAATCCGAAAGCCAAGAGTTCAAGTCTCTTCAGCCGTGCCATTTTATCCTTTCTATCGTTCTGGCGCGATGAAAATAATGCCAGATTTTATACGGTTGTAGCTTAATAGGATAAAGCTGCGTGATTCCTAATCCGTCTATACCAGTTCAAATCTGGTCAGCCGTTCCACGATTAACTAATAAGTGTCTCCTTTCTTTTCTCATCTTGGAGCCTAGCCTGTAATGGGCTAGGCTCTTTTCTATTGACTTGCGCGAAAAGATATGATATAATATTTATAGTAAATGAAAAGGAGAAATAAAATGACCATTCGAGAATTTGTTGAAAAATGCTCAGTTGTCACTGAAATTGGCATTACCAAATGCGGCGATAAAGATGCCATTTATCCTTACGAAATTGAAGATTTTGATGCTATTGGTTTCAATAGACAAATTCTTGAGGGTAAGCGCGGAAAGTATGTTCGTGATAATGGTATTTTAGACAAAGAAGTTTACGCTTTTCGAGATACTACAGATTTGTATGACCCATTCCAAGGCATTGTCGTAGTTTATAAGTGAAAAGAAATTTTCGAGTCTCAATGAAATGAGATTACTTTATTTATGAACAAATCATTTCATTGAGGTATTTTATTATGAATATTAAAGAGAAAAGTTACGTTTTTGGTCTATTAGTTACTGATGGTCATTTAGAGTTAATGGAGCGTAACCGCGGCAGAGTATAGCTTGAAGTAAATGAAAAAGATAAAGACATTTGTGAGAAACTTTTTCATCTAATTCCCGACTCTCATTTAACTTCGCGCGAAAGAGATACAAATTTTAAAAATAGCTATAAGAGTTGCGCGTTTTCAAATAACCAATTAGCATTTCGTCAAGAATTAATTGATTTTGGTTTTCCGACTGAAAACAAAACTTTAACAGCTTCTATTCCATCTCAAGAGTATTCAGTTGTTGATTTTTGGCGCGGCGTTATCGACGGAGATGGCTCTCTTGGCTTTACTGCTAAAGGAGTTCCATTTCTTTCTTTAGTTACTAAAAGTGAGAATCTTAAACAAGAGTACTGCAAATTTCTTTTAGATAATTTTGGAATAGAAAAGAAAATTAACAGAAATACTAGAGATAATGTCTACAACATCACTGTTTTCTCAGAGGACGCTTTAGCAATAAGTAAAATGCTTTATGAAAATGCGTCTATCTATTTGGACAGAAAATATAATTCTTACCTTGAAATTCAAAAGTGGGTAAGAACAACAAAGAAGCTCGCGCGCAAGAAATTCTGGACTCCAGAAGAAGATGAATATGTTTTAACTCATACTATTGAAGAATCTATGTCTCATTTAGATAGAACCAAAAGTTCAATTAAAAATAGAAAATATCGACTTGAAAGCGGTTAGGTTTAATTGACTTTTGAACGAAATTATGCTATAATTATTATAGAAAATGAGAAAGGGGATTAGATATGAGTTTTAAATTGAGAAAAGCTACCCAGCGAAAATTCAATGCTGATATGCGTTTTGTTAATCGGGCTATTGAAAATGACGATTTATGGCAGGGGCGCTTTATAGTCCGTCAAAAGAAAGCTGATTGGCATTCTTTCGATGATGGGAGTGGTGGCATACTTTTCGTTATTGTTGATTTCTATGATAAGAAAACTAAAAAGCATACTACTCGTATGTATGAGAAACTTGCGGGCGGGCATTTTAATTTCTGCGTAAGCAAGTTGTTCCGAGATATGAATACTTTTATCGTTGAGGATTTGGATGTTTGGAAAAACGAAAAACCTTACGATGAAAAGCAAGATTGGCGAAATGTGTCTTATGAGAAAGAAGGAGAGGTGATTTATCCTTGGCGCGCCTAAGTGAAGAAAAGATTAAGCAGATTCAAGAGGAATATGCTAAAGATCCTGTATATAGTCACGTCGCAAAGAAGTGTGGAACAACCGCGGCGACCGTAAAGAAATATGTATCTGGTGAAGTACCAGCTCCCGCGAAGAAAAAGAAAGATGCCGATCTCATTTATTTTGAAGACATTTCTAAACGGCTTCTTGAAGATGGCCCTATTGAGCCGCTCCCTATCGACCAGATTAAACTCCCCGATAATTTTAAATCGTGGACTATCCTCACCGATGCTGAACGCGCAGCGATGAATCTTAACTATATTTCAAAATACTAAGAAAGTGAGTAAATAATGAAATATTTTCAGTGTATTGAGCATCCTTGCGACCTCTCTAAATACACTTGTACGGTAACTGAGGACTTGTGTAAAGAACTTGGTCCTCTTTGCGGTACTTATCGCATTTTGCCCGCGCGACTGCTCGGTTTGAGTTATGAAAATTACATTGCTTATTTATTTAAGCGATTTGGCAAAGAAGTTTGCCTTCCCCATTATCTTGGCGGCCCGATGTTTAATAAGCGCGAGGATGCGATGAAGATGGCAGAAATGCTTGAAAATAGACTTGTTTATCTCTTGGAGAATAAAAATGATTGACCCAAAGTATTATGGTGATAAACCTTTCTATGTATGTAAAGACGAATTTGCATCTGGCAAGTTCCGTATTAAAGAAAGTGTTATTGCTGAGAAGAAACTAGATCCAAATGGAGACCTCGGTTTTATGGATGTCGCTCAAGCGCGAGTCCTTGGTTTGGATTATCCTGTATATATAAAGTTTTGCGAGAAAAATTATGGTGGGCACGCGAATAAATCAAAACATGGATGGATTTCACCCGTCATCCGTTTTGAAAATGAAACGCTTGCTAATTCGCTATGTTTGCTTTTGAATAAGAGGTGGGGTGAATTGTTTGGTTAAAGAATTTTTTATTACGGTTCAGTTCAAGAGAAATAAAGGTGGTTTTGGTGGAAAGGATTATGTTTATAAACTAATTTCGCCAATGTATCTTGGTAAGCATGATGAACTGTTAATTCTTAAAGACCCAGTAAATGAAAAAGGTCATAGTTACAATACCGAGATGCTTGTTACTGGCGTCTTTGATGATTATGAAGCGTACCAGAAGTATTGTAAGTTAAAGAATGTTTTTGTCTGTGCTTATGAAGATATTCTTTTCTTGCAATATTTTAAAATTAAATATTCTGGCGATATTGATTTAGTATATGAGTATCAAGATAAAACTGGAACGATATATTATCCTAAAATTTGCATAGTTCAAAAGGATGGTAAAAAATTAACTATTATGGCTTGGCGGCCAGAAGACCAGGATATTTTAATTACACATGATCAAATTGATAAACTGATAACTGATAAGATGGCTAAGTGCAGTCCTTGTGCCCACCCTGATTGTTGTGCGGAAGATTGCGACAATTGCCCTGAATCTCATCCAGTCGCATCTTTTACTTACTCGCCAAAGGGTGGATATGGAGAACTTGGTCCTATTGATGTCAATCAGCCATCATTGAAAGTTAAGACAGATGGAATTGTGACAACTTCTGCTATTGGTCTGCGCGATACAACCAGTCTTACTAATTTAACTGGCAATGACTTACTTAACGCTCAGCTCCGTTCCTACGATGCTGATGAGTATGTACTTAAACCAAATAAAACAGGTTCTGTCGCCATTAATGCTGATTGGCTACATGGAATGATTAATGGATTAATGGATCAAGCAGATAAAGAAGCTATTGACGCATTTAATACAAAAGAAAAAGAAAAGGAGTCTAAAATGGATTTTTCTAAGATTCTAAATATTGATTTTGGTAAGGTTCCTCATACTGCTGAACTGAAACCGTCTATTTATGGCGTTGCAGTTCTTGGTTTTGATAACCGTTACCGTGCATATGATAAGATTAATGATAAGGTCATGGATGTTACTGGTATGACCTTTGATACCGATATGCTGTTCAAGATTCCCGTGGCGGTATCTCAGGTGCGTGTTGGTGATGTTATTATTAATGCCAGTAACTATGTAACTGTTACCAATGTTCATCCCGATGGTACTTTTACTGTTGTTGATCCCAAAGCAAGCGAGCAGAAGATTGCTATTCCCGCAAAGAATATGTTTGGTTTTGATTTCGTAACCAAAATTATGTATCCTTTTGAGAATATGGTTCAGCCGAGTGACGATAATCCGTTTGGTCTGAATCCGATGACTATGATGATGCTTTCTGATGGCGCGGATATGGACATGTCTACTATTCTGGCTCTGTCTATGATGAATGGTAACAGCGGCATGATGGATCAGAATATGCTTATTCCGCTTATGCTGATGGGCAATGGCAAGAGCGGTAATAAAGATGGTTTGATTCTTGCTATGGCAATGATGAATCAGCCTCATCCAACTAAGAAAATCAAGCGAGAAATTCAGTCTAATGCTTTTGCAGCTCTTGATTCTTGCCCCATCCCTCTTGTAACTGACGAAAAAGAAGCACCCACAGGAGTAAATGCTTGCGAAGATGACGACTAATTAAAACCTAGCCAGTAGATATAAAGTCTACTGGCTTTTCTATTGACTTTTTAGCATAAGTATGCTATAATTATTATAGAAAATGAGAGAGGAGATAAGGAATGGAGAACTTTGATAGTGTAATTGAGGTTATTCACGAAGCAATTAGTGGTTATCTTGAAGTTTTTACTACAAAAGAAGATGTCGAGCGCGCAATCAAAGAAGATATGAGTGTTATGGAAATTCCTTACACTCTCTTTTGGAAATAGGATTATATTTCCAATTACGATGATTTGGTTGATCATGAAGTTGATGTTGTCCATATTCCGAAGTTGATTGTGCGCGGGAAGTATCTTGGCACTCATTTCTTTATGGAATTTTATTTTAAAAATGCAAAGGAGTTTGACTTTTAAATGATTCTTGGTACTGCTGTTTCTCTTCAGGGTGCGCACTGGGTTCTTATCACTTTAACGACAAAGAAAGCAAAAGGCGTAGTTACGTCCAAGGTTTTTCGTCGTTTGAATCCACGCCCGAACATGAATATTGAGGAGAAGCCTTATACTCATGCCCGCGAGGCGCTATGCGAAGTGATTAATCTGAGTGAACTGAATAAACAGGAGATTGCTGATTACCAGCAGTTGAAGAATTGGCGTTTTAATGTAAGGGAGAACTAAATGGACAAGATAAAAGAAGGTACTTCACTGAGTATTGTTTTCGCAGACTGGTGTGAAATGACCGGAGTAAGTTCGTCTCTCTTTTGTGCGGTTTGGGAATTATTCAAAGACAAGACGGATAAAGGCGGAAATCCCTATATTAGTCATTTGATTCAAGTTGCGCAAAATGTTAAGCCGCAGTTTGCACGAATTGCTTTCTGCCACGATGTGATTGAGGATTGTGGCGTGGACGAAAAATGGCTTATGAATCCCGATTTTGGTTTGACGGAATACGAGATTAAAGCCATCCGCACACTTAGTCGTCCAAAAGGCATGACTTATTCCGATTATATCTTGAGCATTATGAATACTGAAGACCTTGGTATCATGTATGTTAAGATGGCTGATCTTTTGGATAACATGAATCTCAATCGTTTGCGCGATATGTCAAAAAAAGACATTGATCGTGTAACTGAACTTTATATTCCTGCTTATGAACATTTGTCTACTAAGATTTGGCAGATTATCCGAACTGCTAAAATTAATGAAGACATGGCAGATATTTATATGGATTTGCTTTCTGACGAAAGATTTGATGAAGAGAAAGGAAAAGAGTATGGATTTTAATAAGTATCCGAAAATCGAGACTTGTTTTCAGCGTTCGCTTGAGACTAAGAAGCTGCTTGATGGTGTCTGGCGCTCGGACGAGCTTCAGTACCTCAAGGACTGTGAGTGGATTTGGACTGAGAAGGTCGATGGTACCAACATCCAGATTCGTTGGGACGGGCATCGAGTTGAGTTCGGTGGACGTACTGAGCGTGCGAACATTCCTCAGCCGCTGATGGATTACCTTGAGATCACTTTTGGTGGAGAGGTTAATGAGGAGATTTTCGAGCAGCTCTTTGGCGAGACTGAGGTTGTCCTTTTTGGTGAGGGTTATGGCCCGAAGATTCAGAGTGGTGGCGGTTATCGCAAAGATGTTAGTTTTATTTTGTTCGATGTGAAGATTGGCAATTTCTGGCTTCTGCGTGACAAGGTCGAGGAGATTGCTAAGCAGCTTAACATTGATGTGGTTCCGCTGATCGGCTATGGGCCTATCCAGTTTGCTATTGATTTTGTTAAGGAGCATCCGATGTCGCGGGTTGCGCAGAAAAATGGCGGCAGCGGTTGTTATATGGAGGGTTTGGTTGGCACTCCGACTGTGGGACTGCTTCGCCGTAATGGTGAGCGCATCCAAGTGAAAATTAAGTGGAATGACTTTAAAGAGTTTGTAGAGGAGTAAAAATTGATTAATTTTATTTTGGTTATTATTGGATTGGCAGTACTGATTATTGGTGCGATTGTCGCATTCAATAAGGAGTCGATGATTGGAGCTATCGCTTCGGTTATTCTTGGTGCAGCAATTACCTTGTTTGGTATGTCGTTTGTTATCATTCCTTCTGGCTATACTGGTGTAAAAACCACTTTTGGTCAGATTGCGGAAGAGACTTTGCCGAATGGTTTCAATTGGAAGACTCCTTTCATTGAATCTATCGAGATTGTAAATAACAAGCAGCAGGATGCTGGTTTCGCGCTGAAAGATTCTAAGATTTGGGGCGAGACCTCTGAAAAGGTTCCTGTTTATATGGCAGATGTAACTGTTACTTATCAGATTGATAACGAAAAGTCCGCGTGGATTTATGCTAACGTCAGCGACTACAAGAGTCAGCTGATTAGTGACGCGATGGTCGCGAGCGCTCTAAAGGATGCTGCTGTTCAGTTTACTGCTGAACAGGTAACTGTTCGCTCTAATATTGAGCCTGCTGCGCAGAAAGAACTCCAGGAATCTCTTGATAATAAGTATGGCCAGAATGTCGTTCATATTCTCAAAGTTGTGATTAACAATATGGATTTTGAAGATAGTTACAACGAAGCTATCAATCAGAAGAATCTTGCCTTGAAGCAGGCAGAAGCTCAGGCTATTCAGAATCAGATTGAAATTGATAAAGCAACTAAAGATGCTGAAACTCAGCGTATTGCCGCTGAAGCTCAGGCAACTGCTGAAACTGCAAAAGCACAGGGTGAAGCTGACGCAATTCGTATTAAGGCAGAAGCCGAAGCTGAAGCAAACCGTAAGCTGTCTGAAAGTCTAACTGATAATGTTTTGCGTAATAAGCTGTATGATAAGTGGAACGGTGAACTCCCCAAGGTTAGTAATGATTCCGCGCCGCTTGTAAGTATTCCTCTTGAATAAAATGAAAGGGTTGGAGTAAAATCCAACCCTTTTTCTATTGACTTTTAAGGATAGGTATGATATAATTATTATAGAAAATGAAGGAGGATGTTAAGAATGATTAACTGGATTGTGGCGCTATTGACTACTTTCATGACGTTGGATTTTTTCTTTATTACAGTTAGAATGACGCTATCTGAGATTCATCGTGCGCAAGCGTCGAAAAATCCATGGTGGCTTAATTTTGTTATTGTGGTATTGATGCTTATGCTTTGGGGCATAGCTATTTTTGCTCTTGGGGCGACTGCAAGTGTTCTTTTTCATTTAATGATTGGAGTTTAAAATAGATTGGTTTTTCTTGGGATTAGTTATTCTTGGTAGTGTTTGGGGTTGGACAAAAGAGTCTAAGGAAGTTTTTGGACAACATACAATTCAAGAGGTAACAAAAGAAAGATTTGGACGTTTGGTTATTGTTTGCGGTTGGGGTGGATTACTTTGGTGTGCCGCTGAAGTATCTAAAGAACCAGGAGCTTTTTCGGCTATCCTTCTTTCGTTTCTTATTTATGATTTCTTTTATTTTGGATTTATGTGTGCGAAGTCTAGTGGTAAAAATACAGTAATTCGCGATTATAAAAACCAACGTCGATTTTCCAATGGTTATGATTGTATTTCTTACAAAGTTGCGAAAAATATGTATTCAATGCATCCCGAACTGTTTAAATGGGATTACAATAGTATCTATCCTGCATTTAAAGGATTAGAATTTAAAATGACTTATTTTGACTTGCTCCGTTTTTCGCTTTTGTATAATAGTCCAAAAATGAAGAAGAACGGTGTTGTCTCTCGGTTGATGCTTGAACAGCTTGAGAAAGACATGACGCGCATTCAAAAGGAAAAAGAAAAATCTATTCAAGAAGTAAATCATGCTTCTACTGAATTAGCTAATATTATGGCTTCAATGAAAGGAGAAATGAAGTAATGATTGGCTGGACGATTTTTAACTGTCTTTGCTTGGGAGTCTGCTTGATTTTTATGTTTGGCTGTGACAAAGATTATTTGTCTAATCTGCTGAAATACAATGTAGCAACAGCAATTTATATTTTTCTTTCGTTAATGCTTGTCGAACTTTACCATGGGAACTTTCCGATGATGTGATGACTGGTTCTCAATTCCTTTGTATGCTTGCAGTTTGTGGTTCCGCTATCGCTTATGTTTCTTCATTCTTTACAATGGCAATAGGTGATGGTTTACCGAATTTTAAGTTTATTGAAAGATACCTTAGTATTGATGAAAACAATCCACGAATCAATTACAAACTGTTTAAACAAATGTATGCCCTTCATCCCGATAAGTTTCATTTTTGTAATTACAGTTGGGATTACAATTTTATTGGTTTTAGCTTAAACTTTTTCGATTATTTGCGCGCTTCGTTTTTAATTGAAAACGAAGAAAAAGGTCCTAAGAGTCGAGACCGCCGCAAAGATTATCAGCGATTGGTTTCTGAAATGCAGGCTGACCTTGAAAAAGATCTCGTGGTCGCGCGAAAAGAAAAAGAACAAGCTTTTCAAGAAATAGAAGATGCAACAAAAGATGCACACGAACTTTTTAAAGCTCTTTCAAAATATAACTAATTAATTTTCCCCGCTCAGATTAAAAATCTGGGCGGTTTCTTTTATTGACTTTTGAACAAAGTTATGCTATAATATTTATAGAAAATGAAGAAAGGAGATTAGAAAATGAAGATTAAAGTTCTTCCGCGTGCTGAGTGTTTTGCTGCAGCACATGGTTGGGGAATCGAGTACGGTATTGCAGATTTTGATGTTCCTACTTTGATTATTTCAATTTCTAGTTATGATACTCCTATTCCCAACGCTCTTGCTATTGATGCTAAGACAAAGCCTGACATCATTAAGCACGTTGAGTATTGTCAGTTTGACGATATTGACTGCAAGGAGCCTGTTAAAGGCTTGATTCCTATGCGCGATGTGGACGCGCAGAGAATTATTCGTGCGGTTGAACAATGGAAAGACAAAGTCGATCAAATTGTAGTTCATTGTGATGCTGGTTATTCTCGTAGCCCAGCAGTTGCAGCTGCCTTGGCTCTTGCGTTAAATGGCAGGGGTGCAGATGATGAGTTCTTTGTTAAAGGCAACTATTGCCCGAATATGCACGTTTATAATACTATGCTGAAAGAACTGGATGCGCGAGGTTATTTCAATGACCTATGAAGACCTTTGGTTATATGTAAATAATCAATATACAAACGCAATGCAAGCTGGGATGTTGGGTACTGATGTCGTGATTTCAAAAGAAGATTACTTTTCTCTTTTGGAAATTTGTAACGGATGGGATATACGATGTACGCCAGTTATTCTTGGCTTTAATTCTGTCACATATATTGAGAAAGATGGAAAATTAGACCCAAAACCTCATTGCACATTGCTTGAAGGTATTCAAAGTGCTTGTGATGAATATTTAAGAGTAATCCTTGAATGGGACGAAGATAATGCTAGTGAAGATGAAGTTTTTGAAATCATCTGGTATCCCGAAGATGAAAGTGAGGACGAAAATGACGAGAAAAAGATTTAAGAAGCTAATTCGTGGAACCTTCACTGAATTTTCTCCTTTAGTTAAAACTCTTGAACAGCAGAATATGATGAACCACTTGTTTGAAACGGCAATGAAAGTAAAGATTTCACCTCTTGCTGCAAGCAAATGTACTTATCATTCTTATAAACAACTTTATCATCTGTATATTTTTGCTATTGGTTCAACTTTATTTTCTGAGGAGGATTATTATGACACGAAAGAGATTTGAAAAATTGCTCCGTGCCGAATATACTTGTCTTTGGGTACGCGCTCCGCTTAGTTTTAGTGATTCGATGCCCATTTCGCGGATGTATCATAACATCCTTAAGATGAGCGCGTAAAGTTGGTAGTTATAAAAGCATGTATGAAATGATGACTTTTACGAGTAAAGAAAGGAAGAACTATTAATGTATATGAAGTCTATGCGCGTTAAAGACGTGAATGGTAATGAAGTTGTGGTTGGCGGTGAAGAGATTTTTCGCGCTTATAAAGATTTGGTTCAGTGGTTTATGGAAACTCGTTTTGTTTGGATTTTCAATAATTTTGGCGAACGATTTAATAGAACTGCAATCAAGCATTGCGCGCGAAAATGTGCCGAAGTCGTAACTATCAATCCTGAAACGACTTCTACTTCTGAGCCAGACGATTTTGAAATGGCTGTATTTAATAAATACAGAAATGGTGATTTTGATTGGCTTAAAGATTGGGAACCGGAAACTAAAGTGATTGTTATTAAAGAAGATAATAAGTCTCAGGAGGACTAAAATATATGACTCAGATTAAGACTAAAATTCGTGAAGCTCTTGACCCCAATGGCAAGAAAGTTTATATTGAGCAGACTTATGTGCTGCCGCGCAAGATTCAGCGTGAGAAGGCTCGTCAGAAGCTAAAGGCAATGGGTGTTCAGCATCCTAATAAGAGACGCTGGAATACTTATACTGGAGAGTTTGACCCGTCTCCGCTTGCAGAGCATTGGCGTGAGTATGGTGCGGAAGTTTAATTAATTTGGCTGGGTAGTAATACCCAGCTTTTTCTATTATATTGACAAAAGAATAAAAGTATGGTATAATATATATAGAAAATCAAAAGAAAGAAAGGAATAAAATGTTTCTTGAAGTTATGGCAGTGGTTGTATCTTTTGGAATGGGCATATTAGCATTTCGATATGGTACTAGTCGATTTTATGAAACTAAAGGTGACGAAGGTTGGAATGATGTAACTTTTAGCGCGCTTTGGTTTATCACAGGTATTTTATTTCTTCTTGAAATTGTAGAAAAGGTGATGTATTAAATGAATTGGATGGTTTTTGCAAGTGTTCTTTTGATTGCGGCATTAATTATGAATGTACTTGCACTTGCAGTTTATGGTTTTTTGTGGTTTAATTTTATTGTTTGTATTGCAGATGCAATTTTGCTAATTGCAAATTTTGTATTCTTTTTCTTTAGGAAAAAGTAATGGCGCAAAAGAATTTCTACCCGAAAAAAATTTTATATAGCCAGAAGCCACGAAAACGTATTGTTTTCAACGAAAAAGATGGTTCTCTTGGAGAGCAACAGATTCGGAAAATCCTTACGCAAAATCTATGTAATTTTGTCGAATAGAAGACTTTCGATGGATTAAAAGATTAGAAGCCGCTTAGATTCGATTTTTCATTAGAGTTTAATGGTAAGGTTGTATGTTTAATTGAGTATCAAGGAGAACAGCATTTTAAAGCTGTTGAGCACTTTGGTGGGATGGAAGGATTTTAGTTACGCCAAAAGCATGATGCAATGAAATTTCAATATTGCCAATAGCATAAGATTCCGTTGTTTTATATAAGATATGATGAAGATTTAGATTAGCGGCTCGCGCAAATAATTCAATGGTATACAGTTTTTAAATGGATGGTGTGAATGATGATTAAGTATATTGAAGATTTGTTTTATTCAATCGAATATCATTTTTTGAGCGCCTTTTGGCCTTATAAAAAATTTGAAGTGGGTGAAATAGTTGATAAAGCTGTAGAGTATTGCCTACAACATCATGTGAAATATAATGTTGGGAAAATTCAGAATACAGATATGAAAACTTGTTATGTAATTTTTAGTTATGCTAAACCTGAAGATGGAGAGATCCAAACTCATGTAGTGTGGTGTGAAGATGAAAACAATCATTAACCCTTTTGTACGAAAAATTCTTGGCTTAGATAGTTTTGATAAGATTCAGCAGAACATCAAGGACTATTACAAGAAATGGATAGTCTTGGTTAAGGTTTACGATCCCGATGCTGGCAATTATTATGATGATATTTGTGAGTATCTTGAAAAACAACGAGTGCCTTATATGGATTTCTCTTGTGATGATGGAGATTACATTGAGCGTACTTGGTTTACTTGGACTGACGGAAAGAGAATTTATGATGCTTACTTTGCGCGGGAGATTTGTTAATGAATTGGCTAATTTTAATTGTAGGATATGCAGTTATTCTTGGAGTATTCCTTGGTGTGAATGCGAAAGCCTACAAAGGTGAAGATGACGATGCTCCTTGGGTAGGGAATATGTTATTGATGATGATTTTTGAATTGCTGTGGGTTATTATCTGGGCAAATCTTTTTATGGTGTAAAATGAAGAATGGATTGATTTTTGTTGACGATTTACGCGAGATGGATAAAATCGCGGCAAGCATGGATGAAGATTATACTCTCGAAGATTTGATTCAAGCGGTTGAGTGTAAAGAAGAGTTTACTCGTCCACATTCGTTTGTTGTTAGAGCAAAAGCAGAAAAAATACGCTCCGCGCGCGGAAATGAACGGTATCTTGAATGTGACCATTGCAAGCATAAAGTTAATTGGGATAAATGGAACTCTGAATGGAATTATTGTCCATTCTGTGGGTTTCCGATTATCCGATGGATGGAGGAAGATTGATGACTGCTTTAGAAGCTAAAAGAGCTGCGGACAATTTTAATCAAGACTTATTCAAAAGAACGATGGAAAAAGTAACAGAGTACTTGAATAAGAAAATTGAGGAAGCTGCTTGCCAAGGTAATTATGAGTTTTATTTGAAATCGGATGATGAGCTTTTGATTACGACTATTGGTGAGAGAGGAGTTTTTGAGCTTTTTAAGAATATTGATTTACAGAAGGAATTAAAGAAGCAGTTTAGAGTTGATGGTTTTTTGGTTAGTTTTGATAAAGGGTATGAGAGAGCCTATGTGAACGTTAGCTGGAGGGAGCCTTATTGAGAGCAGAAGAAAGTTATAACGCTGCGCTAGCGGTTTTAAAAGATTATTAGACTCAAGAGGTAGACGACGTGGTTGCGGAAATTTATTACCGAATTGATAGTTATGTTAAAAAAGGATTATTCCGCTGTTAGATAAATATGACATCAGATGATTTTTTAAATTCGTTTAGCAATCATGATATTCAAGATTTAATTTTGATGAATAATGATTTTGTAGAAATAATTGTTCAAAAGATAAGAGATGATGGATATAATGTGTGTTTAATGAATTTTGGTAAGCCTAAGCTTCTTGCAATTAATTGGAATGTTGTAAAAGAAGAGCAACCAAAAGAAAAGAAAAAGAAATGGTTTTGGTAGAAAGGTTGATTTGAATGATTAGTGCAAAAGAAGCTAGAAGTTTTGCTGACGAAGTAACCATTGCTGCACGTCAGCGAAAAGAATATCCGATTTTGATTGGTGACATTGAACGAGAGATTACTCGTGTATCGAAGATGGGTAGATATTCTATTCATTATTGGTTTACCGATGTTTCTTTTCGTATGATGGAGAGTTCTTTGAATTTGAATGATCCAGTACTGAGCGCGCAGTTTAACAATAGGTCGGATTCTTCTTTGTATGCGAAAATTAAAAATGATTTGACTGAAGCTGGTTACGAAGTTGATGAAGATTTTGGTCCTGCCTCGATGTATTACTGGACTATTAAGTGGGATAGAGAGGATGATGGTTATGATTTTATTTGAAGCTGAAGATGCCATTGGAGTTTCTCGACTCAATAGAGAGATTATGGATTTTCTTGCTATTGCAGAACCTGCAGTGACGATGGAGATTAAAGAAGCAGCTAATCGTGGAGAGTTTGGCTTTTGGTGGTCAAGTGAGAAAAATAAAAAGGTTGCTGATATTCTTTTTTCTAATAAAATGGGTGTTGAAGTTGACAATAAATTTGCGGCAGCTTTGCACCATTCGCTAAAAGAAGCTGGTTATAAAGTTAGAATTGATTGTAATGGGTGGTATATCGAATGGTGAATTTGAATGATAGAGTGCCAACTGCTTATTAGTTGACTAGAAGATTCTGTGGCGAAGATTATTATACTAGAGATTATATCGCTATTCAAGATTCTTTTTTGAAAGAGTTGAGGAATGCAGTTGATAATAAGGTTAATTCTTTATGGTTTACTGCAAGGGATCATTCGACTGGCGCTTTGCCAGACTTTGTAAAATGGCTTGGAGATAATGGTTATCAAATTAAAGGTGATATAGAGAAAAAGACCTATGAAGAACAGGATATGATGACTAATGTTATTCGTTATAGTTCTGTTTGGGCTATGAAGGTTTGGTGGCCTGCGATTTATGATAGTTTGGGGAGTTCAAATGAATATTAATGCTACTGCTGCAAGTAGAATTGTTTGGATAATGGATAATAATAGAGCTGAGCAATTCTCAGAAGAGGATTCTGGAACTTTACGGTTAATTATTGATTCCATTATGGAGAATATTGGTAAAGCTGCACTTTGTGGGCACAATCATTTGGAAATTACTTGGACTCGCAGTGATAATAATGAACAATTAACTCAAGAAGTTGAGGATTACTTAATTTATAAAATGGGTTATAACATTGAAGAACGATTTCCAGAAGGGCCTAACGGTAGTATTGTGATTAAGTGGTAAATAAGATAGGTAAATTAAAATGGTGTTTCATAGATATATAAATGCATTGCAAGCAGAAAAAATTTCTGAAGCAATGAAAGATACTCCTCTAGTTGATGACAAATTAGATTATGATATACATGATTCATATCTTAAATATCTTGAATACGAAATTACAGAAGCCGCATTAAAAGGGAATGATCATTTTAAAGCAATTTTATCAGATGATCTTGTTAAGAAAATGGATAAGATGGTTGAGTTTTTAAAAGACAAAGGCTATAAAGTAACATATGAGGAGTTTGATGATTTCAGAAGTGACCCGCCTTATGCCGTTGGTGAGCTTGAAATAAGCTGGTAATCAAGAGAAAGAGGTTAAAATGTTATTTAATGCTGATTTCGCACGGGCTTGTATTGAGCCAACAAAAGTTTTTTCTATTGAAAATATTCTTGAGACTTACGTACGGCAAAATATCATTGATAGTTTAATGCGAGAAATTTATGGAGAAGCACGAAATAAAGGTCATCAGATAAATTTCGACATTGGTGTTGGTGAAACTGCTGATTGGGTTTTAGCAGAATTAAGTGACTATGGATATGGAGTTACATCAAAAGAAATTTGTATTGATGGAGTGGGACCGTTTAAAAGAGTAACGGTTCAATGGTGATTTAAATGAGATTTTCAGCTGATTGCGCGAGAGCGTGCATGGACAAGTCAGATAAAATTGGTTTTAAAGAGTTTCAAAAAAATGCGACGAAGCAGAGGCTTCTTGATGCTGTGATGGAGCATATTTATTTTGAAGCTTTATATGAAAAGCAGTCATGCTTGACTTTCTTAGTGAATAAGAAAGATAAGGAAGACCTTTGTGACAGCTTAAAGTTATATGGTTTTAAAGTTAAAGAAATCCCAATAGATGACAGAAGCCATCTTTTTGAGAATATAGTAAATTTGTTAATTTCATGGTAATCGCGCATTCAATAGAAAGAAGGAGAGGAAGAAATTCCTCTCTTTTTTATTGCGCGGGAGGATGAAAATTTTTAGAATTTTCTTTTATGCTTACTACTCTTTAAATGATTCTGAGGGAAATTTCTATCTAAATTATAATTAAAAGAGAAATTAAGAAAAAGAAAGAAAGAATGAAGCCTCAGCCATCGAGGGATAATGCAGTGCTAGTGAGCGAGATTGGGCTTACCGCAAGCGTAGCGAGAGGTAAGGCGAATAACGAAGCGAACGGTGCGAGCGACAGCGAGCGCTCAAATAAAATAATAAATTAGAAAAGAAAAAGAAAACCCTATCGCCGCATTCAAAAGCGATAGGGTTCAACTTATATAATTAAGAAATTAAATAGAAAGAGAAAAAGAGGGAGAGGGAGAGGAAAATGGGATAAGAGGGCGAGGGATGAAAATATCGAAAATGAAAAATGAAAATAAAATAAGAGGGAGAGGGGTACAATTCGGGCTAAAGAGAGAAAATCAAAACAATCCAAAATCCAAAAATCAGAAAAAAATGACGCTTAGAAAGAGAGGGATTGAAGTTAAGAAATTAAATAAAGAGAAAAAGAGAGAGGAAAGAAAAGAATGAAAAAAGAGGGAGAAGAGAAGAGAAGGAGAAAAGGAAGAATGAAAAAAGAGAGAGAGGAGAAGAGAAGGAGAAACTCAACGTCACCATCCATCCCGCGGCTCCGGCTAATTATATAATGATTTTTAATGGGGCCGAAAAGTAAAACTCGACCACCTAAAATTTTTGGTAGGGGAGTTGGTTGAGATGGGTTGGAATCCTCTGAAATGTCATAATCCGCAACTCTTCACAAAAGTCAATCATTCAACCAAAAAAAATATAAAAAAAAGAGCCACGAATCCCGTGGCTCCGGATCATAATTATTGCGCGGAACGCATTTTCAGCTTATCATTCCAATCCTCAACTGCATCATCAATGTCAAAGTTCTTCTTTGCGGTGAGTGAAAAGACGACCCAAATTTCTTCTCCGTTGACTTCCTCAAGAGAAGCCCATTTATAATCGTCAATCTGGATGCAATCGCTGACAAAATCTTTGAATCGTTCCTTTGTCAAATCCTTGGCGGCTTTGAGTTTTTGCTGCTGATTCATCTTATTTTCCATTGGTTTTTCCTTTCTTTGCGCGCGGAGTATAATCATTTCTGCCACAAATCGAGCATGGAAAAACAGAAATGTAGCCTTCGCTATTGGTAAAAGTGTTCAAAACTGTATTGAATTTGAGACATTTTTTTGCCCCGAACTGGAGACTAGTACAGCCGTTGCAAATTTCGTCGCGTGAAATCTTCATTTTCGATTCTCCTTTTATCTTCTTTATAATTATATTATACCACAAAGTTGTGCTTTTGTCAATATTTGGTGCGGGTTTAAAAAAGTTTTTTTTGCTTATTATATCATACTTTTGATTAAAAGTCAAGTTTTTGAGTTCGGCGCGAATAAAAAAAGATGCGCAGAATCATCCGCACATCCTTTTGAGGTACTACTCGATCTTTTGCAGACCATTTATGTAAACTCAATCAGCCGAGATTCTAATTGAGTTACGTCATTTTGAATTTGATTTGGACTTTTGAGTTGATCATTTTGATTGAAAACTCTTGACTTTGACTGGCTTTTGGAGCTTAAAACTCCCGAATTTTAAGCTCTTCCGCTCTCAAAACCCTACCAGTCAAATAGAAAATGAGTACCAAACCGATTTGACGATGCTACGCACTTTTTATTTGGCGTAGCTACGCCGATTTTTCCAACGCTGGAACGCAGTTTATTTTTTGTCGTCCCTATGTCCTTTTCTCATTTTCTATAAATATTATACCATACATTTGCTCTTGAGTCAATAATTCGGCGTAGTAGCGTTATTTTGGCTTGAAAAGTTACAATTTAGGTACAAATTTTGCGTATTTTTATTCATTTGTGCGCCCGATTGTTAAATTTTTAACAAAGTCCGCACTAAAAAACAACGATAAGCCGCAGAAAATTGTTGGGAATAATTGGAAAATTGAGTTTTTGCATAAATATTCAAGAAAAAACTTTTATTTTACTCGAAAAAATACTTGACATATTGACAAAAGGGTGGTATAATGGTATTGTGGAAGAGCGCGCATTTTAAAAGAAGCCGCTTGTTAAAAATTTCACAATGTAGCGAGTTGACTAGGACAACGAGCGATTAGTTGACAAATTGACTAGGTCAAGTCGCACAAATGAATTAGAATATAGGTATACAAAACGACCAAAAAGATTGAAATTTGAAGAGGGTTTTTGTGGAATGTGACTAGGGCAAACCTGTCCTAATCTTTCCTTTTGTCCTAATAAGTTAGGCACAACTAACCATAGAGTTCTCTCCTCCCCTTTTATTATAACATAAAAGATAGGATTTGTCAAGCCCTATCTTAAAATTTAATTTTCTTTTTTTTCTGCGTAGCTGCTACTCAAAATAAAGTTGTCATACTGGAAAAATTGTCTATTGCAAATATTGCAATATGCGTTCCATATAGCTTGACAAGAAGAGCCTTCAAAAAAAAGAATCTTCAATAGAATCAAGATTTGTATTTGTACTGCCACACCATGGGCATTTTACTTCATTCTCCATCTTCTTCATCCTCTTCTTCAATTTCAGTAAAACCGCAATCATTCCAAACTTTATCAAGGATTTCGTCTTGCAACTTTTGATATTCCCAAACATCATGAGCTAACAAAGCATCCATAAAGAGTTTCCAATAGGATTCAATATAACTGTCTTTTATGACCTCAACAATATCGTCCTCTTCAATCATGTCATAACAACGATCACGGGCGGCATCCTCATCTTCAAAAATCTCACCATCATTATTTATCCACTTAGTCATGTTTATTTCTCCTTTCGTTTTCTATCATTATTATACCACAGTTTCTATTGATTGTCAAGCATGTTATTTATTTAACAAAATTCATTTACCCTAATCTGTCCTAGTGGAGATTGTTAAATATTTCACAAAGTCAAATCAAAAGAAAAGAGGGTGAATTACTTCACCCTCGATTCTATCAAGCCTTTTTCTTCGCGGCACGCTCCTGAGCTTTGCGCTCCTTTTCAGCGGCCTTTTCAGCGGCCACGCGCTCCTTTTCTTCGCGCTCAAATTCCCAATCACCGCAAGCCTGCTCGATGTCAAACGCAGGCACTTTATCGGTGGGGATGGGATTTGCGCAAGTGAACGCAATTTTTACCCAGCAGGTCACACCGTCAACCTCGGTGGGCAGTGCGAAAGTCGATGCGCCAATCTGACGCGCACCCTCAGGCAGAATCATGCCGATGATGTTGGACTTAGCGGCGGACAGAATTTCGGACTTCTTCATAGTGGTAGCCATAGTGAACCTCTTTCTCCTACACTTGTGGCAGTAGGCGCTCTATGTTAAGTTTTGTTCTCTCTCTGAGAACATCTTTATTATACCAGATTTGATTCTATTTGTCAAGGGGTTTTAAAAAATTTTTTTATTGCGGCTGACTACAACCTTGGTGTAGGTTTTCCAAATAGTCGCGCACAGCAGAACAAACAAATTCCGTTGCAGCTTCGTCATTCCGCACGCTATAATCACTATAATCTACGATATGATTTTTTAAGGAATCACCAATTTGCAAAATACCCTCATAAGGATTGCCACCTACTTCAAAATACATAGAATCAATTCTCCATCTGTTTCTTCATTTCGGTCATCATATTGTAAAGCTCATTAAATTCTTCTTGATTCAACCAAAGTTCACTATTGAAATCACCAAAATCGCCACCAATACGCTCAATCTCAATATGGGTTAAACCAAAGAATCCCGCGACAGAAAAACGCTTCGTGTCAATAAAACAATTTTTCATCAGCGGTGTATCTGCATTTTCAACTCTAATTTTCATTTCTATCTCTCCTTTCTTTAATATAATTATATCACACTTATTCTCAAAAGTCAATAGTAAAATTAAATAAATTTGATATTTATTTTGCTTTTGGTATAGAATTGTCCTAGTCAACTTTGTTAAATTTTTAACAAAATCGGCACAAGAAAAGGGGCAAGAAAATCTTGCCCCAATTCATTACTGCTCGACAGAATCGCCCTCGGTGTCAGTCTTTGCGGCTTCACGCTTGGCTTTCTTTGCGGCCTTTACCGCGTCACGCTGGGCTTTTGCTCGTGCCTTTTCGGCGTCCTTACGCGCCTTTTCAGCAATGCGTGCCTGCTTTGCATCCTCACGCGCTTTAACGGTGAAGTCATACTCCTCCGCGGCAGCGGCAAGGTCATAAGCCTTCGCCTTTTCAGTGTCCGCATAGCGGTGTGCGGCGGCCTTAATGGTCATCGGCACATCAATTTCAGTATCGCCATCCTTAACGGTGACATATACGCCGAACTCTGCACCATCGACCTGATACGGCAGGTCTGCCAGTTTCAGCTGAGCGATAATCTGCTGACGGGCGGCTTCCATAATCTCAAACTGCTTCATCATAAATATACCTCTTTCTCTCACTCTTGGCTGTGAGCGCCTTGTTCTGTACCCCTTTGGAGTATCTTTATTATATCATAGGTGACAGAGTTTGTCAAGCATTTTTTAAAATTTCTTTTTAAAATCGGTTAGTCATGACTAACTATTTGTCCTAATTCTTCCTTTTGTCCTAGACTTGCCCTAGTCGGGCGGGCGGTTAGACATAACTAACTATGAATCAAAAAAGAAAGGAGCAGTCAAACTGCCCCTTAATTCATCAGTAAAGGTAATTGCTCAATTTTTCAAGCATCGAGTAAATTTTTCCTGCATACGGTGTACCCTGTTTAATTCCTTTATAATACGCTTCGAGCGCATTATAAAGAGATTCAGCACTTTTTCCATCGTCATGTGCGGCGATAAAATCCACCGTTGTGCCCAAATCACGGAAAGGAAAAGCGCCCATCACAGGGTCAACTTTGCCCTTGCTCAACGCCTTAACCAAAATTTGACTTTCAATTTCAGCATCGTCCAGCGCGGTGTGTGCTTCGATGAAGTCGTATTTATTCATCAAATACTGAAAAGCAGTTTCCGCGCTAGTCTTAAAGTAGATGCAGGAGGCCGTCCAGTATTCGCGCTCAAGGCAGAATTTTCGGTACTTATCAATGTTAATCAGCTTACGGTCAAAATCACAAGCCAACGCCCACAGGTCAACAATCGGGAATTGCTCACCACGGATTTCAAAAATAGGCTTCAAGTAGCGCGGATTCGTGCCGCTCTTGCGTTCGCCGTTGGCAATTTTTTGAATATGCCATTTCTGCCCCTGTTCCCACTTGTTATAATCGGAAGAATACAGCGCCTTGATATACTTTTCAGTAAAAGGAATTGCTTTCTTAAAATCAAAAGCGGCGTTATATGCACAAACGGCATAACAATCACGCATTGCTTTAATCATTTCTGCCATTGCGTCATTCCAGCACTTTGTCTCAATCTTGCCCTGTGCCAACAGTTCCATATATTTAGGCCGCTTATCCTTATAATAGGCGGTGTTAAAGATATTAGGCACGAAAAATGTTTCTTGAATCAGATAGTTGCGCTTGTCATAGACATTGCCCTTGCGGTCAACGATAGTCCACCCAAGGTCATAGACCAACGGCTTTGCAATCGCAATATCTTTCCGCGTACTCTCGTCAAAATCTTTGACGAACGGCAGAGTTGCCGTTTCCGTATCCAATACCATATACAATTTCTTTTTACCCATGTGTGCATACAACCTTTCATTTCTGTTTTTGTATGGGTTCTCTTGCTCCTGAGAACACTATTATTATACTGCATTTCACGCAAAAAGTCAACCCCTATTTTCAAATTTTTTAAAAAAGATTTTTCCGTTTTTCTATTGACATTTATATAAAGGTATGCTATACTATAAGAGCAGTGAGGGACAGAGAGAGTTAAGACCTCATAAAAAATTTCAAAAGAAATTCAAAAAAGGGCTTGACAAACAAAACCAAATCTGCTATAATAAAGATGTTCCAAGAGGAACAGAAAACAAAGTGACTTGCGACTGACTGCAAGAGAAAGAGGTATCTTATGGCTACTACTATGAAGAAGTCCGACCTGCTCTCCGCTATCAAGGCTGACACCCTTAAAAGGCTGAATCTGGAAGCCCTCGGTGCTGTCCAGATTGGCTCTGGCCTGTGGGCTATCCCCTCTATCGACTACGAAGGCAACCAGACCTACACTAAGATTGCGGTGACTGCCGCGAACCCCATTGCCACCAAAAAGGTTGCCGCGTTCGACCTTGACGATGCAGTCGAGAAGTATCAGGCAGAGCTGGCGGAATCCGCCGCAAAGGCCGCGGAGCGCAAGCGCAAGCATGACGATAAGGTCAGAGCTGACGCTGACCGCCGTGCCAAGCGTGCCGCAGAAAAGGCGGCTCGTGACGCCGAAAAGGCCGAGTAATAAGGAGAGGGCAGAAATGCCCTCTTTCTTTTTTATCTTTGACTAGGACAAATACGAGTAAATTATTTGACTAGGGTAAGTCTAGGACAAAGGAAGATTAGGACAAGTTAGGAATGACTAACTATCATTTTGCACAGTTTCTATTGAGAATCTTTGTACAAAATGTCAATAGACAAAGTCTCCTATATCTGATATAATAAAAGAAAAGAAAGGAAGGGTTCTTAATGATTATTTATATTATTGCTTTTGTGATTTTGTCTTTGTCTGTTGGCGCATTTTTCGGTTTGATGGTTGTTTCTCTTATGGAGAATACAAAATCAAAAGCTAAAAAATGAATAGTCGGTATTATAACTTCTATTTTAGTTGGCTGTGCAATAACTGCCGCGCTTGTTGCCGACAGAAATATAGACATGGAACAGTGGAATAATGGGGTCTGCCCTCAATGTGGCGGATTATGGGAATTTAAAGGTGCAACCAGTAATCATACTGATACTTATTATTATTATAGTTGTGATAAAGACCAAATTGTTATAAGATTAAATTCTTTACCGAATTAAAAATGCTTGACTTTTGATTGCGGCTGTGGTATACTAATAATAAAGAAAGCGAGGTACGCAATGAAAATCACAAAACTTAAATTTGAAACCGATTTTCCTATCGACTTTTTCTTGGCTCTCAATACTTGCCCTCGAAACAAAGACGAACGCTATAGGTGGGCAATCGATTTTGCCAACGAATGGGGGCTTGAAGTTCACAGTGGCACGACACGCATTGCTTTTGTGTTCGATGATTTTGCAATCAAACTCGATATTAACTCTATCACTAATGGTTGTGAGGAAGAATATGAGCGTTTTCAAGGTGCGCGTGAATATGAAGTTGAGCGAATCCTTTTGACTATTGAAAAATGGTACACCTCACCGCGCGGTGTTACTTTTTACATTCAACCCAAATGTGGCGAATTGGTGTATGACTATGATACTGATGAATATACAAACACCTTTAACATGGTAGCAGAAGCCTTGGAGCGTCAAGGCTATTGCAAGCGCAAAATTAGACGATATATCAACGAAATGCCTTACGAAATTGAAGAAGAACAGTGGGTAGGTCGTTGTGTGCAATATTATGGCTGGAAGTTTATGCGCCGCTTGATGAACTGGATGCAAGATTATAATATCACAGATTTGCACGGCGGGAATATTGGCTTTGTAGCGCATAATCGTCCTGTGATTTTCGATTATGCAGGCATAGGATAATCAACTGGGTCACATTTAATGTGACCCATTTTTTTGTATTTAAGACTAGGACAAATTTAATCCAAATAATCCACTAGGACAAAGTCTAGAGCAAAATGATTAGGACAATAGTTAGGCATGACTAATTATATATAAAATAAAAACCCGCCGAAGCGGGTTAAGGTTACTTTGCACTAGTATAAAGCGATTTGAGTTCATCAGGCAATTCATCATAAAAACCGCCGGATGCAACGGCCTGCTCAAGATAAGCAACACCTTTAAAATCGTATAGAATTTCAACATCCTCAGGCGCAAGGATAGTACCACATTCAAGACAAACAATAATCCCATAATCTGGAATTAGTAAGCCCAAATCACAAGAGCCACTTTCACTATCTTTGAACAAAACGACAGTCGTATCGCTCATATAGTTCACTCCTTAAACTTTACATTCATAAAGACTTCGACTTTTTCATCAGCCGCGAAAAACACCGGCAAACCGTTTGAAAGCATCACGGCATTATACAGCCGATTCTGCGTGATAAAGCGCGGAACAACCAAGCACAGCCTGCCGCGCGGATAGCGAACATAGTCACCCACTTCTGTATTACCGAACAGAGACAAAGTTTTTTCAGTAAGGTCAATCTGCATAGACACCAACTCCTATTGATAAATTAAAATGCTTGACGGGGGTTTTCTGGCTTGACTATTGCCTTGCCTACCCGTTAGTTCATTTCCTTTTGATGTATTTATTATATCACACTTAATCCCGATTGTCAAGGGCTTTGTAACAAAATTTAAGCATCATTTATTTAAAACAATACTTGACAATCTGTCTTATATATGCTATAATGAATACATCAAAAGGAGGTAATGAATATGAAAAAAATGGTCGAAATGGATTGCTGTGATGTTTGCGGCAAGCCGCTGTATATGCCATCTGACGATATTGAAGGCTATGCTTTTAAAGATGCCGATGGCAATCGGTTTGACGCAGTTTTGTGTGAAAATTGCGCAATGGATAAAGTTTTTGAATGCGTAGGTTGCGGTTGCTATTTGCGCAATGAAGATGCTTTTCATATAGATTGCTATGACTACTGTGAGCAGTGTGCAGAAGAATTGCTTGAAGATAAGCGACAGGAAATTAAAAATTTGGAAGCTGATTTAAAGGACGCAAGAGAAGCGTTTGAACGCCGCAAGGCAGAGAGGGGATAACCCTCTTTTTTTTATTGCTCGACTAGGACAAAATCTAGGACAAGGTATAATTAGGACAAGTTAGGTATAACTAACCTCCATATTAAAAAAGAGGGCTTTTCAGCCCTCAAAATTATTTTGACTTAATCGAGATACCGCCGCGAAGTAAAGCGAAAGCAATATAAATGCCCCAGAAATTAAGCTCTGGAATTGCTGGTAGAAATGTAAACCACGGCAGGAGCATCAATACATAAAAGGCATACCATAAATGTGCGCCAAACAACAATAGTGCAATGCCAAGTCCAAGGATACCCAGCATCAAGCCCGTGCTGTCTTTGTTTTCATTAAAGGCTTGCAACAGCCCAACAAAAACCAACAGCCCGACAAAGTACACAATCAGCAAAAACCAAAACATCAGACGCACCCCTTTACCTTATATGTCATAGTGTAATTGCGGCGATTCTTGCGCTTTTCATAGCGTTGGCGTTCTTTTGCTTGACGATAGGCAATTTCGGGATTGCCCTTAAACTCGATGGGGTCGAGCTTGCCGCAATTCAGGATAAAACCATAGTTTTCATCGACTTCATAACCGAAAACCTGCATTTTATATTACCTCTCTTTCAGTTTCTATAATTATTATAGCACACATTTGTGCTATTGTCAAGAGTTATTTCCACTCAATATCTTGCGGCTCAATCTCTGGCACATTGTAATTTTCATCGAGGGCAAACATTTTGTCAGCGGTCATGAACATCAAACTATAAGGTCCGATGTCATGGTCTGCGGCAACAAGCCAAACCTCTTTGCCTTTTGCCTTTGCATAGCCCATCTCCCACGCCGCACCATCATCGGATTTATAACCATAGGAAATACACACGACAAGGTCAGCCGCGTCAAGCTGTTTGTGGTCTTCTTCAAAGATTTTCTTTGCCCAAACATGATTGGGCAGTTTCCATGCGTTGGGTACTTGAAAATCCTGCGGGCAATAGATAGTTGCGCCGCGGAAAATGGTTTTCAACCACTTTTCAATGTACTTAACATTTCTCTGTTCCCATTTGTGGAAAAGCGGGCTTGCAATGTAGATATTCATTTTATTTGTTCCTTTCTCTCTTGGCGTAATTATATTATACAGTATTGAACGCGAAATGTCAAGGATTATTTTATGAAGATTTGTGCTATTGATTTGTACTTTTGATGCAGCGGCCCGGGCGAGTTAGGTGTAGCTAACTTTCAATCAAAAGAAAACCGCCCGAAGGCGGAAAGAATCAAAGAACTTTCAACTCGACCTCAATATTTTCGCATTCCGCATCTGAGGAAAATTCTTGGTCTATATCATCATTATTGGTAATATTTACCGCAGCATGGTCATTATATTTGACCCAAATATTACCGTTAAAACGAAAAAATTCTCCAACTTCAAACCAACTAAAATCATGGATATTGCCAACAGGTGCAACCCTCGCGTAACCCATAAATTAGAAACCACCTTTCTTAATCAACTCAAAAAGTTTTTCAGCCGTTACGGCCTTGCCACCATGTTTTTCCCACGCAGACAAATTCTGTTCTTCATCATCGAAAAGAATCGTATTGACGCGATTTTCGGGGCGAACAATTGACCACTTGGGAACGCCGTAAGCAATCACATGAATTTCTTCCGCATAGGGGAAAAACTTTGCAAGCCATTCCTTTTTTGCCTTGCGGATTTCAGCGTTGAAACCCTTATTATTTTCCTTAGAACACCAACTGATAATGCCGATGCCAAAACCTTGAGCCTGTAAAATCTGCACGATTTTCGCAAACTGTTCAGCAGTGAACAGCGGTTCTGCCACGGCATAAGGGTGAGGGTCATGAGCCATCAGGCAATCAAGCCAACCGTCCACGCCGTAGAAGTTGGCAATCGTGCCATCCATATCAAAATAAGCCATTTTTTTCATTTTGTCACTTTCCTTTCTCTTTTGAATGTATATATAGTATAGCATACTTTTTTTATTTTGTCAATATAATTATTTTTAATTTCGCTATTGACTTTAAGTGTGCAATATGTTATAATAAAAGGTTAAGTGGTATTACGATTAGGGCAATATGCCACTAGGGCAATTATACGATTGTTAAATAATTAACTTTTAATTTAGGTATTGACAAAATAAATTTATATGGTATAATAGAATTAAGATAAAAAAAGAAGGAGTCAGATAAAAATGGAAGATTACATGATTTACGAAGTGTATGATGATATTCTTTATATCCCACGCGGGATTCGGACATGGCTTGCAAATCGTCCTGTAGAAAAGAAAATTTTTGAAGAATGGTTAGTTCAAAAAAGAAACGCTATTATATCCATTATATCGCGCTTAGCTCTTTTGGGACAAGAAAATATGGGCAAAGGACGATGCACATTAAGAAAAGAAATACTTCTTTTCACGCAGATGGAAACAGTGATGCCGCGAAAATCCGCCGGGAATTAAAAATTGGTGGTGGTTATGCCTATGTCATGATTTTTGATGGCGGTTTTAAAGTAGGTTTAACTAATGATTTAAAACGCCGTCTTAGTCAACTTAATTCTAACAATAAGCGACATTATGAAATTGTTTGGAGTTCTTCATTTTCCACTTACGAAGCCGCGGCAATGATGGAATGTGATTTGCACAGTTATTATAAGAATTTGTATCCCGACCATTTTATTCCTAATGACCATTTTGATATTGATGGTTTTAATGCAAGCCGCGATGTGGGAAAACTTAATACAACGGCAAAAGAGTGCGAAGCGCGTTATGCCGCTTGAGGGAGCAATCCCTCTTTTTTTTATTTTCTTATGACTAGGGCAAATTCTAGGACAAAGGATATTAGGACAAGTTAGTAGTAACTAACTATCCAAGCAAGTTAGTCAAGACTAACTCAAGATAAAATTAAAACCGCCCATTTCTGGGCGGCTGGCTCTAATCTCCGTTGATTTGGGTGCAAGTATCGCTCTTTTGCGCCTTGCGGTCGTATGCAGTTTTCTTCTTGAAGCGGGCGGGGCGTACACCTACAAAGGTCTGACGCCGTGCGGCTCGTTCTTTTTTTTGGCGATTCTTTTCAAGCATTGTAATCACCTCTGATATGTACATCGTGGATAAGCAAAGCAATCAGTGGATGACGATTCTCGACAATCTTGATTGCGCTTGCAACATCGGAAGCCCACGCGCTCTCAACCAGCAGTTCATTATTCTTGTCGTAATAGACAACATCGTAGCAGTTCAGTTCTTTGACACTCATGAGGTTTACCTCTCTTTCATTTTCTATATATATTATATCATAGATTTTTGTGTTTGTCAATAAAGATTCATTAAATAATTTAAAACTTTCCAAAGCGGGTAAAGTAAAAATTGAAGTGCAGTGACCAAAATAGTTCTGATAACAAGAATAGGAATGAGTAAAACGCATTTGATGCCATATAAAACATCTTTCCAACCGATTTTTTACGATGATGTACGATAAAATGCGCTACAACACACACTCGCGCGATGTTAATCAAAACATCACTACCCCAAAAGTGAGATTGAAAAATCCATGTTTTATCGCAAGTTTTACATTTATGGGTTACACGATTATAATAAAGCCCATTATATACAGTCATTTTAGTCACTTCTTTCTTTTGATTATGTATATATTATAACATATAATATACGACTTGTCAATACCCTTTTACAAATTATTTTAACTAGAACCAGTCTAGGACAAGGAAGATTAGGACAAGTTAGTCATTACTAACTAGCGAACAAAAAGAAACCGCATCAAGTGCGCAAGCCCGTGATAAGCAATACGCCCAATCCGATGCGGACAAGTATGGTGCTTGTTTGATAACGCATTTATCCATCAATAGCGATATGAATGAACGCTAAGTAAATCCAGTATAATACATTTTAATTACCTCTAATTTCAACAAAATTTTAGGTTAAGCCGCTAAGTAAATCCAGTAAAGTATTTCATAGAGCCTCCCACCGCAACCGATTATTGCGGCTTCGTAATTAGATTACACACATTATATAAGAGCGTTTAATCTTCGGGCGCCACCCCTACGGCCATGTCATAAGCATTTCCTTTCTTTATCTTATGTACTTATTATAGCACATAAGCGGCGGATTGTCAAGCCCTCTCGATAAAATATTTTCTGCCGCCGAAATATTTCTTGACGAAAAAGGGCATCAGAATGAGATCGAGCGGAGTTGCGTTGAAGTAGAAAACTTCAACAACTTCTTTGTTGCGCGGCAGAATGGTCAATCGTGTCATTTGTTTTCTTCCTTTCTCTCTTGAAGTATCTTTATTATATCATACAAAAAGGAGATTGTCAAGCCCTTTTTGAAAGATTTTTAAATTGCGGTGTGGCAAGCACCGCGCAAGAGTTTATGAATAATCAAACTCTTTTTATAGGGAGAGCACCTTGCCTTGCAGTTTACTGAACCCTTATCTCTTGCTGTATATATAATAACATATAATTATAGGATTGTCAAGCATTTTTCTAAAAAATTGCAAATGAATTTTGGGATTTTTTATTATTATGTGACTAGGACAATTTTAAAGTTAAAAATAAAACCGTCAAAGTTTATTTGACGGCATTGGATTTTAATAAATATGTCTGATTTCAATCCCGTACCAATCAATCATTTCTTGATAAGCGGGACGATAAAGATTTTTGACAACATAAAAAGGGGCTTTAGTGAGAATATCGCCAATAAGATAATCCTGAAGAACTTCCCAAGCATTATCAAGAGGAGTCCAGCTAATGATATACAGTTCTTTTTGCCTTCGCTTTTGGCTTCTTTTAAAGCTTCTTCAAGCAAGTTAAAAGCAGTCCAAAATTCCACATCGCTATTAGGTTTTTTAGAACGCCACTTTTCAATCTTACGCTGCATAAAATAGCCATTCTTTTTCAAATGATTTATATAACCCGCGGCCATAACCACACCAACAACTTCATTTGCAATCATATAACCAATGATAAAAGCTTCCATAATACTTATTCCCTTTCTTTATCTTAACTGTATTATATCATATAATAATGGGATTGTCAATACCTTTTATGCAAATAATTCTAACAAAATCTAAAATAATTTTCAAAATTCCTATTGGCAAATAAATAAAGGTATAGTATAATATAATCACACCAAGAGAAAAGGAGAACAAATATGAATAATATTAAATGTAACGCTGAAATTCGTTTTAAGGATTTTCCTGTTGGGACGATTTTTAAGTCTGGCGGAGATTATTTTATTAAAATTGACAACAAAGTTATTTTTGATGGAATTGCGTTTGTAATATATAAAGGGGTATGTGTTGTTGATGAAACTACACTCCCGAATGCCATTGGCCTGCTTGAAGGTAGAGTAGCATATTTTCGGCTGGTACGGTTATTGACGCGATTTATCCATCTGCCACTATCAGCATCGAGTAATTCTCTGCGCCCGCAGGGGCGCTTTTATTTTGATGTTGACTAGGACAAAAGGATTAAGGCAAAAAGGTGGGATTGCTCCCACCTTTTAATTATCGCCTATCATCAAACCAAGCGGTAACAATTTGCGGCTCTTTTGAATTGAAACCAACGATAATGCAAGCAACTTTCTTTTTGTTGTAGGAAACCCTAATGCCGACAGAAATAATTTTTTCTTGTTCTGCTTTTACCTCAAAGACCTCCGAATGTGCAATTTTATTTGCACTGATTTTGTTTAAGTTAATTCCTCGTTCCTCAGTACGGGCGCGAAAATGACTGGTGCGCAAAGTGTTGTCATAGTCTAACTGTGCAATCAAGCGCAAAGCATTGCAGTACAGGTCAATATTGTCCTCAAAGTGGCGGGCATGATAGATTGTCATTTTAGGCACTTCCTTTCAATTCAGTATATTTATTATAGCATTTATAGGATAAAAAGTCAACAATAAAATTTTTCATTTTGCTATTGACAAATAATTTTATATATGATACAATGTAATGGGATAGTTATAACTAGGACAAGTGACCATTAGGACAAAACTCAAATAAATTTAATGACTAGGACAACAATTTCATTTATTAAAATAATAATTTTATCCACTAGGACAAAAGATGCTTAAAAGAAAACCGCCCTTTTCAGAGCGGCTTGTGATTCAATATCCAAAACCTAAACCGAGATAGTTCATGGCTTCTTGCAGAGTTTCAGAATCAAATTCTGTAGTCAAATAATCATTCATTTCCCAGGCCGTGATTTCGTCTTTGTCGTGAAAAAGATGATTCAAAATCCCATTGGTTAAATCTTCCCAACCCTCGCGGTATTCATTGGAAACATGGTTGATAGCATTGAGGACGGCGTTGACAAAATTGGCATTAACATTCATGGTTATACCTCTTTCTGGCCTTGTGGCCTATCTCATTTACTATATACATTATACAATATCAATCGGTTAAAGTCAATAGTCATTATGATGAAAAACAAGACAAAATTTTGTACAAGTTACCTATTGACAGACTATGGCAATTATTGACCAGGACAATTCAATAAGGACTAGGACAAATTATAGTGGTTGATTTTGTTAAAAATTTAATTTGAAGAAATTTTAAAATAAGGCTTGACAACTATTATAAATAGTGCTATAATAAATATAACGAAATGAGAAGGGAGACCTAAAAATGAAGTATGAAGTCAATTGGCGCGATTATAGTTATGACCCCGATGAAGCCGCGGAAAGTATTCAAGCGGAAATGGACGCCCTTTGCAATGGGCAAGACCCTGAATGTCTGACGCCTGAACAGTATGAAGAATGGGACGCTTTACAGTCGGCTCTATGGCGCGCTCAAGATACCGCTGAGACGGCAGAAAATATTGCTGAATATGCAAATTATAATCCCTATTGGGATAACGGCCTGAGTGTTCACGATTTTGTATAAAAATTCAACCGCCCAGAGATGGGCGGCTCTTTTTATTTTCATTTGTTAAATATTTAACAAACCCATTAGGACAATTTGTCACTAGGACAAAATTGTCTAAAAGAAAAAGCCGCCTAAAAGGCGGCCCAATGGATTAAAGCATCCATTTAAGATTTGTGTAAATCCATTGCGGTAAATCGGCAGGATGTTTCGCAAGCTCCTTCAAAGGCTCTACCCAAAACACCAACCCTTTTTCTTTTGCCAAGGGAAACGCAGGCACGCCGTACTTTTTTAGCAAATTGCAAAATGCTGCGTCGTCAAACAAATCGTTGGTGTAGTAATACTTGTAAGCCTTATTCATAGTGTACCTCTTTCTGGCCTTGTGGCCTATCTCATTTACTATATACATTATACAGTAAACGCCGTGGATAGTCAATAGACAAATTGCACAAATCGACAAACAAATTATTGTACACTTTTTCTATTGACAAAATTTAACTAGGACAAGTGTTGTAATGCAACAATTCACTAGGACAAGTAGCTTAATTATGGGATTATTTACCATTATGGGATTTTATTATATATCAAAAACTAGGACAAAATGATAAATTGATATAAAATTATAATCGCTAGGACAAATGTAATTATAGGATAATATTTCACTAGAACAAGTTTTATTAGGACAAATGAGCAGAATTTATTGTTAAAATTTTAACAAATGAGAATAAAAAGAAAGCGGCTTATGCCGCCTTCTTATTTTATATAACCGCATTAACTAAACAAGTCATAGCTTCATAATGTGTAATCAGTCCTTTAGAATAGTTTGCAACAATTCTTTCAACCTTTGCACTTTGTTTTGCAAAGCGGCGTTCATACAAGTCTCTTTTCGCAGGGCAACTCTCACTCATATCAATCATTAGACGGTGACTGTCATTGATAATATCCTGAGCAAATTCCTTGACATAACTTTTCATAATTTTGGTTCCTTTCTTTGTTCGGGTTTGTTCCCTTTTATTGACTATATTATAGCACACACAAAATTAAATGTCAATAGCTATTTTCAAATTCTTTTAATTTTATTCCGCTAGGACAAAACATTAGGGTAAAAGAAAAGAGGGCTTTTCAGCCCTCATTAAAGACTTTTTATTTAACATTGCATTTACTTGCGCGGGCGTCAATACGCCTTGCTGTACATAACGATAGCCATAAGGGTTTACCATAACCTGCCGTAAAACAAAATCTTGAACGCCGTAGGAATAATCCAACTCAAAAATCTTGTTACCGGAAACGATTAAAAGCTGATTTTTATAAATGTTTTCTTTGTCTGCGCGAGAGAGCTGATTTAAAATTTTCATTTAACTTATCCCCTTTCATTGATTATATTATAGCATAAGTTAAAGGATTTGTCAATAGATTTTTAAAAGTTTTTTATTTTAAAACCGATATTTTTTACTAGGACAACCCGGCGGGACATATAAATAATAGGATATATTATTATACTTTTTGCTATTGATTAGGGCAAATCTAA